>Ga0154452_1023_pt1 | contig 15835 bp, 7 predicted proteins | sample RifGroC2_FD_105645 | JGI IMG/M metagenome (GOLD analysis project Ga0154452, IMG submission 105645) | Syntrophus sp. GWC2_56_31 | reverse complement strand
GTGCGTATTGGAGTAAGCGCCGGTAAAACGGAATTCCTTGAAATTCATCAGCATCGGCTGGCTCAGGGTGATGCTCCCAAAGACGATGCTGATCATGCAGAGGGAACCGCCGCTGGAGATAAGTTCAAAAGCCGCAGGAACGTTCTCGGCCATGCCGGAACACTCCAGGATCGTCTCGAAACCGATCCCATGGGTCCATTCCCGGGTTTTTTGCCCGAGATCCTCGCTGCGGGGATCTATCGCATGGTCCGCCCCGAAGCGCTTCCCCAGGTCCCTCTTTCCCGGTATGGGTTCGGAAAGGACGATCGGGGCGAAGCCGAGGAGTTTCAACAATCTCACCGCCGCCAGCCCGATAGGCCCTCCGCCCATGACGAGGACCGATCCGCCTTCGTTTCGCGCGGTGTTGATCCCGTGCAGGGCGGCGGCGAATGTTTCGGCCAGGGCGGCGTTTCGAGAATCCACCCCCTCCGGTATCGGAATGGCCATTTGTGGATAGACCTTTATGTATTCGGCAAACGCCCCCGGCAGATCCCCGATTCCGATCGTGCGTCTCCGTTCTTGACAGAGATAGGGTCTGCCGGTCCTGCAATCCCGGCATTTCCCGCAAAAGGTGGGTCTGATGATGACCCTCGCCCCTTCCGTAAATCCTCTCACCTGATTGCCCCAACCGGCGATGGTCCCACTTGCCTCGTGGCCAAGGATTGTCCCGTCGGCCAGGAACCCGCTTTCGATCAGCGAGTGATCCGATCCGCAGAAACCGGTATTCACCACCCGTATCAGAAGCATCTCATCTTCAAGGTGCAAAGCGGGGATTTCCTCGGCGATCAACCCCTGTGCGCGGCGATAGACGACGGCCTTCAATGCATTCACTCCTGATGCCAGTCCGTATCACCCGCCTTGAAGGAGCGAAGGAGTGACAGGACTTCTTCTTTGGGCATTCCTTTTCTGGGTAATGGTATCGCTTTCGTCGGCGCCATACGATTTATTACGAACTTTGACGCCTTCGTGTCAAGACAATTCGCTAGCCGGTCTTGACAGGTCCTGATAATAGTCCTTGACTTTGCCGGAAATGAGGGTATTGTATAGCCAGCATAGTGATTGACTAAGAAAATTAAATAATTGTCCTTCCCATATAGGGAAGGGAAAAGACTTCCAAGCCCTGTCTATTATGATGTGACAGGGTTTTTTATTTTCGGATGACAGGAAAACAGGAGCCCAAAGTTTTTGTGAGGTTTGCCGAGAAAGAGGATGAAAACATGAATATACACCTGATAGAACCTTTGAATCATTTTGTGAAGCTGCAAGACAGTGTGTGGGAAAGCGGTTCGTGGCAACTGGACGAGGAGCAGGCCAAGAAACTGGTCGGGGGCGAGATATATTTTCATAAAAAACGTATGGACCCCTCTTTTTACGGCGGGACAATCCTCGGATACAGGATCCATAAAGAAGGAGAATATCAGGGAAAGATCGTTTTCAAACTCCAATATAACCAGTCATGCAGAAATGTCTGCACGGGAAAATCCGGCTGGAAGAGGGTGATAAAGATCACCGAGCAACAATAACCTATGGACTCTTGATGATCGAAAGAGGGGGAGATGCAGAGCAGTTACGGAAACCACCGCCATTGAGAAGGGAAGGTACGATCGATGAAAGCAGAGATGGAAGAGAAGATCAAATTCGGAGTTGGGGGTCTCGTTTGCGGGGCCATTGTCGCGATGATTATCGGGTTTGGATGGGGTGGCTGGGTAACCGCCGGCACCAACCAGAAGGTCAGCGATACGGCGGTCTTGGCGAGTCAGGCGGCGATCTGCGTCGCCCAATACATCAAGGAGCCGAACAATCAGGAGAAGCTAAAAGAATTTGCGGCGATAGACAGCTATAAACGCTCCGAATTCATTGAAAAGGGTGGGTGGAACAAAATGCCCGGGCAAAAAGAGGCCAATAACGGTGTCGCCAACGCATGCGTCGAAGGGCTCGAAGTGCTGATCCAGAAATAGGACAAACCAACATAGGAGGATGAAAGATGTCAGAAGGAAAAGTGAAATGGTTTAACGATACAAAGGGATTCGGTTTTATCGAGCAGGAGGGCGGCAAGGATCTTTTTGTGCATCACTCCGCAATCCAGGCAGAGGGTTTCAAATCACTGGCCGAGGGTGATCTGGTCAGCTTTGATGTAACCCAGGGCGCCAAAGGTCCGGCTGCCGAGAATGTTCGCAAGCTGTAGGACTTTGTTTAAGGGGTGTTGATCTGCGCCCCGGTTTATTCCCATTCAGGTTTTATGGGGAATATGCCGATCATAGAATCAAACTGACGAGATGCTGCGATGCGCGTATTGAGTCTATTCTACTGGATGTTAACAAAATAAGAATCACAGGGTCTTTGTGGTGATTGCCACCCTTATAGACCGGATCTTAAATGATGGACTCCAGTTGACAGACAAGACGGCATAGGCGGCGCTCGTTTTTTTTGTCACTCAATTTCCGTCGCCGGGTCTTTTCACCTCGACCCAGTGTTCTTTGTGATCATCGACGAGGGTAATCGCTTCATCCTGTTGCGGGATGCCGTCGACGCTCACCTTCGTAGCGCCATCGCCTGCCTGCCCGCGCCGAACGGCGATGTGGTAGACCGTTTCCCGATACCGGTAGTGCACGGTAAAACCCTCCCATTCCGCCGGGAGGAGCGGTGCACAACTTAGTCTGTCTGCCTTGAGTGTGAGCCCCAGGAGTGATTCCAGGATCAGCCGGTACATCCAGCCGGCCGAACCGGTGTACCACGTCCATCCGCCGCGGCCGGTGTGCGGCGAAACCGCATAGACGTCGGCCGCGATAGCGTAGGGTTCCACTTTGTAGGTCGCAATCGACTCGGGAGACCGCGCGTGGTTCACCGGGTTGATCATGGCCATCAGCTCCCAGGCGCGCCGGCTGTCGCCCAATTCAGCGAAGGCCATTGCCATCCAGATCGCCCCGTGGGTATATTGCCCGCCATTCTCCCGTACGCCGGGGACGTATCCCTTGATGTAACCGGGATTCAAATCAGACTTGTCGAAGGGCGGGTCCAGGAGCTGGATCAGCGACTGGTCCCGGTGGATAAGGCGTTGATCCGCCGCCTCCATGGCCGTGCGCACCCGTTCGATATCGCCTGCACCTGAGAGAACAGACCAGCTTTGCGCGATCGCATCCATCTTGCATTCGGTGTTTTCCGCCGACCCCAGCGGCGAGCCGTCGTCGAAGTAAGCGCGGCGGTACCACCCGCCATCCCAGCCGTGCTGCTCGATGTTCCGCTGCACCTGCGCCGCCTCTGCCTCGCACTGTTCGGCGAAGGTGTGATCGCCGCGCCTGCGGGCCACCTCGATGAATTGCCTGAGCACATCGTACAGGAAAAACCCCAGCCAGACGCTTTCGCCTTTTCCCTCGGCGCCGACCATGTTCATGCCGTCGTTCCAGTCGCCGGAGCCCATGAGCGGCAATCCGTGCTCGCCATAGTTGAGACCTCCCCGGATGGCTCTTGCACAGTGTTCATACAAACTGGCCGTTTCTTGAGACCGACCGGGCAGATCGTAATAGGAATCCTCATTCGCGTTTATCGGGCGGCCCTGGATAAAGTGGATGGGCTCATCCAATACACCGTAATCCCCGGTGCTCTCGACATAGCGGCATGTCGCCAAGGGCAGCCAGAGATAATCGTCGGAACAGTGGGTGCGCACGCCGCGGCCGGAAGGAGGATGCCACCAGTGCTGTACATCGCCCTCGGGGAATTGACGCGCAGCGGCAAGAAGGAGGTGCTCGCGTACGAGGCGCGGCTCGGTGTGGATGAGCGCCATCACGTCCTGCAACTGATCGCGAAAACCGAAGGCGCCCCCGGACTGGTAGTAGCCGCTCCGCGCCCACAGGCGGCATGCCAGCGTCTGGTACAAGAGCCAGCCGTTGGTCAGGATGTTGAGGGACTGGTCGGGTGTTTCCACGTTCACTGCGCCGAGCGTGTGCTGCCAGTATTGCCAGACCCCTTCGAGTGCGCCCCGCGCAGCGGCAGATCCCCGGAAGCGACGCACCAGATTGCCGGCGTCCTCGGCGTCCCGTCCTACGCCGAGCCGAAAGACGATTTCGCGTTCCTGCCCGGCGGCCAGTTCGAAGGAAACCTGGATCGCGGCGCAGGGATCCAGGGCGGGCCCTACCCTGCCGGAGAGCCGCAACCGGGTCATCGCCGCCGGACTCCGAAGCGTGCCGTTCCTCCCCAGGAATTCGCTCCGGTCGCCGCTCACCGTCCGGGTCGCTTCGTCCACATCAAAAAAGGCGGTCCGGTCGGGGAATTCCGTATTGTAAGGGTTCCGTGCGAAGAGCGCCCCGCTGTTGGCGTCGACTTCGGTGATCACATGCATGGTCGTTTTGGGCCGCAGATCCCCCAGAACCCATTCCGCATATCCGGTAGCAGAGAGCCGACGCGATCTGCCCGATTCGTTTCGTACCTTCAATACCGTAAACTTGATCGATGCATCCATGGCCACGTAAACCCATACCTCGGAGCGGATGCCGCGCTCGTTGTGCTCGAAGACGGTGTAGCCGAATCCGTGCCGGGAGGCGTAAGGCGTCGCCCCGCGGCTGGGCAGCGGCGTGGGGGACCAGAAGTGGCCGCTTTCTTCATCGCGGAGGTAGAATGATTCCCCGCTCGTATCGCTCACGGGATCGTTATGCCAGGGGGTGAGGCGGAACTCGTGGGCATTCTCGGCCCAGGTGTAGGAAGAGCCGCTCTCCGAGATGACGGTTCCGAAGTGGGGATTTGCCAGGACATTCACCCACGGCGCCGGCGTCACCTGATCGTTCGTGGTTGTGATGATATACTCGCGTCCATCGGGGGTGAATCCGCCCAGTCCATTGAAAAACAGCAGATCGTGGCGGGGCAAGGCGGCAACTGCCGGGGGGGCGGCGCGGTCAGTCCGGGTCGGTGTAAAGAGCGGCACGGTTGATTCCGCCAGCTTCCTCCGGTTGATCTGGTCCGCCAGCATCCCCCGGCTGTCGGTGACGACGGCCCGGGCGACGGTTTGGAGCAGGATTTGCGCCACGCTCGATATCTGGTCCACAGGCCTTACGAAAATGCCGCCCGGTTGGTCCGTCACGTGGGCGCCTTCGCCTGCGGCAATGAGCCCCATGATTTGTTCCTGGAGCTGCTGCCGGTAACCGGCGTGATCTTCGTTCCAGATCACCAGGTCCACCGCCAGTCCTTTTAAGCGCCAGTACGCGTGGGCCTGTATGAGTTGACGCACCAGGTCAATATTGGCCGGATCTTCAATCCGCAGAAGTACGATCGGCAAATCGCCGGAAATAGCGTAGCCCCAGAGCGCGGATTGCCCGCGATGATTCCTGATGATGACGCTCGCGTCGGCGCGGAGCGAAGCATTGGCATAAATCATCGAGCCGGCGAGCCGTCCGTAGAGCTGCGCGTCGGCCTCCGTGGCATTGATCTGCCGCAATAAGATATCGCTGTGCGTCCACGCCAGATAGAAGACCCGGTCCGCGAGACGCCGGTCCTGGTATTTCTCGACCAGGCTTAAGGCTGCGTCGCGAGTCTCGCCGATGCCGGAGACAATATTGACCGTTGCCGTTTCTTCCGCATCGAGCGTGATGCGATAACGGATCGAGACGATCGGATCGAGCACGGAGCCCTCACTGCCGGAGAGCGCCGATGCATCACCCATCGCCTGCGGGTCGGCAACCGTATTTCCGCGGCCGATGAACCGCGCGCGGTCGGTCTCGTAAGAGATATCTCCGATGTTCGCGCCGTGGACGGCCATCAGATGAAACATCCAGGGAGCGTGCTCGTTCTTGGAGCGGGGCCGGCGCGTGCAGAGGATCGCTCGTTGCCGGGGGAGGATCTCGGTCTGAACAAAGAGATTGCTGAACGCCGGATGCAGCGCATCCGCCGCCGGCGAGGCGAGGACGACCTCCGCATAACTCGTGACGTCTATGGCTCTGCGTTTCCCGGAACGGTTGACGATGGTAACGCGGCGCAACTCGATGTCATCCTCGGGCGAAACGGCGATTTCCGTATGCGTGTCGAGGTCGTGGTCGCGGCAACGGAACTCCGCTTTCGACTCCGAAAAGATCGTTTCGTACGTATCCGCTTGTTTGAGCGCCGGCTGATAGGCCGTTGACCAGAATTCCCCGCTCGTCACGTCGCGGAGGTAACAGAAGGTGCCCCAATTGTCGCAGGTACTGTCTTCGCGCCAGCGGGTGACGGCCGTGTCTTTCCAGCGGCTGTACCCGCCGCCCGCGTTTGTGACCATCACGTGGTATCTGCCGTTTGACAACAGTTGCACTTCCGGTTTCGGCGTGTTCGGACTGCCGAACACGCGCACCGGCGACTCCGTGGCCATCGATTCTGAATGGCGGTCGGAGAGCTCGGCGGTGTGCGCGTAGAATGCCGTCGCCTTGGGGATTCGCTCCTGGAGCAGCAGCATGGTTGCCTGGAACATGGGTTCCGACTCGAACCGCTTCTGCATCGGACGGTCCAGGAGTACATAGGCCAGAGACAGGAAGCTCATGCCCTGATGATGCGCCATGAAGGAGCGGACCACGGCGCTTGATTGTCCGCGCGGCAGACGTGTTGGAGTGTAGTCGATTGCCTCATAGAAGCCATAGTTTCCTGCAAAGCCTTCGGCCGCGAGTCGTTCGAGATTCGAGCATGCCTCTTCGGGCGCCACCATCAGCGCCAGCGCCGAGGCATAGGGCGCAATGACCAGATCCTCGGCCAGCCCGCGTTTGAGACCCAGGCCGGGTACGCCAAAGGCGCGATACTGGTAGTTGAGATGAACATCGATGGCATTGTAGCCGGATTCCGAGCTGCCCCAGGGCACCCCGCGCCGCCTACCGTAATCGATCTGCCTGGCCACCGCCGCCTTGCAGGTCTGGTCGAGCAGCGTGTGTTCGTACGTCGGCATCACCAGGAGCGGCATGAGGTATTCGAACATCGAACCGCTCCACGAAAGGAGGATCTGCTCTCCACCGGCGGTGGTCAGCAGTCGTCCCAGGGCAAACCAGCTCTCCTGCGGCAACTGTCCCTGCGCAATCGCTATGAAACTGCAAAACCTTGCCTCCGAGGCGAGCAGATCGTAGTAGCTCGGGTCCCGCCGACGTTGAGCTACGTTGTACCCGATGGCCAGGAGATTGCACCCCTCATCGAACAGAAAGTCGTATTCCATATGGACGAGACCGTCGATTTGCCGTGCCAGCCCTTCGATAGCCGCGATCCTCGCACCGGCGTGCCGGCTTGACTCCACCCCTCCCTCGATGTTGGCCAATTGCCGCAGCGTCGGGATTTCTTCGATATCCGGCATCACGCGGAGCCTCTCCGGCGATGCCGGCAATGGTTTCCAGGCAGTGAGAAACGTCAGCTCATCGAGGGCGGTCCGGCACTGCCGGGCGAGCGCCTGCGCCCACCACTGCGCCCGGCTCTCGGGGTCCGCATCGAGAACATCGCGACCGGCAACCACTTCTGCGGCGGATGTTGCCAATCGATCGAGGCGCAGCCGCACCGCCGACAGTGTGGTGGGCGGGGAATCGATTGCGGACTCCAGTATTTCCTTCAATTGTACGAGGGAGTCGGGGGGGGCGCCGTCTGTCTCCTCGAGGACACGGACGGTGTCTCTGATTCCTTCAAACACGCGCGATCCTAGGATCCGGTCATCGGGCAGTGCGAGCAGTCCCTGGCGCAGCGTCAACAGATGGCCGGCAAGGTTTCCACTGTCCACGGTCGAGACATAGGCAGGTTTGAGCGGTTGCAGGGACTGCGTATCATACCAGTTATAAAAGTGGCCTCGGTATCGTTCCAATGCTTCCATCGTCTGGAGTGCATTTGCCGTCCGCTCGATGAGTTGTCCGGCCGGGATGTAGCCGAAGTCGTAGGCGGACAGGTTTGCGAGAAGGGCCAGGCCCATGTTGGTCGGCGATGTGCGATGCGCGATGACGGCAGCGGGATGTTCCTGAAAATTGTCAGGGGGCAGGAAGTGGTCTTCCGCGCCGACAAAGGTTTCAAAAAACGACCAGGTCTTTCGGGAAATCTTCCGGAGAAAGGTGATCTGATCAGCCGTCATCCGCGCTTCGCGGCGGGCAAGCGGCCGGCTGATCCACCAGGCGACAAAAGGAGAGACAAACCAGAGGCATAGGATGGGTCCGGCCACCGCTAATGTCACCGGATTCGAAAGCGCCAGATCGATAACCGTGGCGCCGGCAAGAACCGGAGGGATCCACATGGATCGGCAAAAAGAACGAAGATCGGAGCGGCCACTTCCATATCGATCATCCGATATGCTCCATTCGAGAAGCCGCTTGCGAGTGACCAGCATCCGCCAGCCTGTGCGCACAATCGCATCGAGACTGAAAAACGCCTCGTAGGGAAGGCAGACGAGCGTAAATGCCGCCTGGGCAAAGCGCCGGCCGGCGGAGTACAGGCTGGCAGCGAGGTGCTGGCCCGGAAGCACATCGCTTGGCTTCTGAAACAGTTCCAGCAAAGAGGCAAGCAGCGAAGGAATCAGGATGATCCCGAGCGCCGAGAGGGTCCAGAACCAGGCGGCTGACAATCCCGTCCAACCCAGGAGTAAAAGCAGGGTCAACGCCGCGGGTACGAGAGAGCGCCGCAGGTTGTCGAATATCTTCCATTGGGACAGCCATGAGAGCGGATTTTTTTCGATACGCGCATCGGGGCTGGGGACACCCGAGCGCAACCATTGCAGGATTTGCCAATCACCGCGAATCCAGCGATGCCGGCGGTTCACGTCCGCATTGTAGCGATGCGGATATTCCTCATAGAGCATCACATCGCTCAACAGCCCCGTCCGTGTGTAACACCCTTCCAGCAGATCGTGGCTGAGGATCCGGTTCTCGGGAAAACGTCCTTTGAGCGTTCGCTCGAAGGCGCCAACCTCGTAAATGCCCTTGCCGATGAACGAGCCTTCGCCGAACAGGTCCTGGTAAACATCGGAAACAGCACGCGTATAGGGATCGATGCCGGGCTCGCTTCCCCACATTGCCGCATAACGCGAACGGTTCATGCCGGGCAGGCTTACGGCCACCCGTGGCTGGAGAATGCCGTATCCCTCGCTGACACGCTGCTTGTCTTCGTCGTACCGCGGACGATTCAGCGGGTGCGCCATGGCGCCCACAAACTGCCACGCCGCATCGCGCGGCAGCTCGGTATCCGTGTCCAGGGTGATCACATATTTCACATTCGATAAGGCTGTTGTGTCGCCAACGACAAGGGAAAAACGATCGCCCGCGACATTACGAACACCCTCCCCTTCATCCCCTCCCCTCAATGGAGGGGGAATGTGGCATTCTTCATCTCCTCCCCCCGGGGGAGGGGAAATACGACAAGCCTCTACCCCGGCGGGAGGGGTCGAGGGTGAGGGGGCTGCCGCGCCGCGCAGGAGGGCATTGAGGTCCGCAAGTTTCCCCCTTTTGCGCTCATAACCCATCCACGTCCGCTCCTGAGGATTCCATCGACGCGGGCGATGGAAAAGGAAGAAGGCGTCGCCTCGGGAATGACCGTACTTGGCATTCAGCGCTTCGATCTTTTGTCGGGCAAGCCGCAACAGCGGTTTGTCCTCGGGGAGCGTTTCCTCCTCGGCGTCCCGAAAATCGGTCAAGAGGCCGAAGTACAGGTTAGTGTCCCGATTTGCCAGGAACCGCACTTCGATCGCCTCGATCAGCTCTTCTATATTCTGCGCGTTGATGAGCATCGTCGGAACCACGGCCAGTGTGCGGAATTCCGGCGGTATCCCCTTGGAGAAGTCCATGCGCGGCAGCGGTTGAGGTGTCGCCAGCAGGGTCACCAGCCAGTTTACCAGTGCAACGGCAAGCTGGCTTACGCTTAGAACCGAGAGGAGCCCGATCAGGGCAATTACCCATCCAGGCAACGCAAACACATCCGCCTTTGCCAGTAACCCTCCGGCGAAGAGTGCCGTCATCGCCGTGATTGTACCCAGATAGAGGAGCAAAGGAAAACGGCGAATCCATTTCTGCAGATTCTCAGATAGCGAAAGGCGTGCCTTCAGCGCCGCTTCGAGCCGGGGTAATCCCTTGCCGATCAGGTAGAAGCCGACATGTGCCACACGATCATCGCCGCCGCTGCTGTCCGCACCCTCCTGCGCCAGGCCGATCGCCTTGCGCGCCACCTCGCTTTCGTGAAACCGGCTCTGTTTGGCTAACTTTTCCACGACATGGCGGTAACGGTCACGGGTAGAAAAATCCATCTTGCTGTAAACGTCGCCGGGATCCTTGCGCAGAGTTTGGTCGACGACGCTCATCGACTCAACGAACGCTTTCCAGTCCATTGCGCCCAGGAAACGAAGAGAGCCGATACTGTTACTCATGGATACCTGATCGGCGGCCTGTTGCTGGTTCTCCGCCCGCACCAGTTCCTGGATCGTCTGGCCTTCCTCGGACAGTCGCTGCTCAAGCCAGGTAAGCGGCAATGACAGAGCCGGACCCTGTCCTTGCAGGCGTCGTGTCATTTCCGCGATGAACGAGCTCACCAGCGGCGGGTTCGATCGCGCCATGTCTGCGATCACCAGAATCAGGCTTTTCGGATCCTTCGCGGCGCTCTCGGTCATCCGGTCTGCCCAATAATCGGCCAGATTGCGGTCGATTCTATCGATAGCGATCCGGGCGGCAACGCGTCGGAGATTCTCGATCAGCGCCAGGCGCAGCATAATGGGTATTGCCCACAATTCGCCTAACGTAAGTGCATTGACGCTCTGATAGGCTGCGACAAATCTGCTGAGAATCTCAGGATCTACCCGTCCATCGCCGTGGGAGATCATTTCCAGTGCAATGTCATAGACGCGGGGCAGGGCAGACGATGGGCTATTCATCAGGCGAGGGAGTTCCCGGCTGTACCCCTTTGGCAAATGCCTCCTGGCGGTGCGAATCTGCTCTTCGATCAAATAGAAGTTGTCGAGCAGCCATTCCCCGGCCGGTGTAATCCGGCGGTTTGTTTTTACCGCCTCCGTCAGCAAATTGTAGACGCCGATTAAGATTTCTTCATTCTTGGCCAGTCTTGTCAGAAGGCGATCCGGGGCGTGTCCCGCACTCAACGCATGTGAGTCTGCGAGCGTCTTGCCGTGCTGCTCCATCTGATCGGCGCTGAATAATTCCGCCCGCAATGGCGGCTCGACATCGGCATACTTTTGTGCCAAACCGTTGCCGCGGAGACTCACCCACAAACGGGACAGAATTCCGGGAATGGTCTTGCTGTCTACATTCACTTTCAAGCCCTCTTTTTGAGGAGTAGTGTCGATCACCACTTTTACCACAGTTAGCGGTAAAGTTCCGGATTATTTAATTCTCAGGATTCTTTCAGAAATCCGATGGCGCAAACGTATCCCTCAGTATGTTGAGGTTCCGCCAAATATTGAGGCCAAGCGACTCGGTTCATACTTTTCTGCAGTTCTTTCCTATTTATCTAATCCTCTGTTATTAAAGAATGAATCAACACTTCTAATGCTCCTTCGGCTATTGGCAGGCTATTTGCTATTATATTGGTTTATAACCCCTTAGCGCTTGCAGGCGCCAAGAATTAAACTCGTAAGGAGACAGATCATGAATCGTAAGGCTAATCACATTGTTTTTTCAGCTACATTGGTTATCGTGATGGTGGCGTTTCTATCCACACTTTTTTTCGTCAATGCCGATCTTTCTTTTGCAGCCGCAGGTAAAAAGAAATCGCCGGCAGTTGCCAGAACCTCTGCTGTCGAGCATACCGAGGCCCAGATCAAACAGCTTCAAGGCGCGCTGAGTATCACCGAGGCCCAGAAAGAATTATGGGATAACCTTGCCAAGGTGATGCGGGAAAATGCGAAAGAGATGGATGCCTTCAGCGACGCCCGTCGCAAGGAGAGGTCTGAAGGCGCCAATACGATGAACGCTGTCGAGCATATGAAATTGCACAGTCAAATTACCAAAGCCCAGTTGAATCAAATGGAGAAGCTCATCCCGCCTTTCGAGGCGTTTTACTCCAGTATGTCGGATCAACAGAGGAATATTACCAATAGTGTATTCAGGACGGGGAAATATGGAAGACACGGGAAACAAAAGAGGAAATGATCGGTAATCGTATACAATTAAAGATAGACGCCAAACAGGCGACTGGAATCGATCGAAGAATGGAGTGACCGTATGAAAACATCAAGTGCATGGAATTTCAGATCCATAGTGGGCAAGATGATGATGGGGCTTGTCTTGGCCGCAATGATCGGCAGTATAGACGCGGCGCCGGCCCTCGGCAAAGATAAAAGAGGAAAACACGACAATGGCCGTTACGAGCACAGGGGACGCGGGTATGACCACGACCGGCGTTATTATGGGCAATATGGCCATAGGGAACGGGTGTATTATCCCCCGCCGCCGGTGATCTACGCGCCGCCCCCGCCGCCGGGCATCGGTATCTTTTTCCCCCCGATCTTTTTCCCCCCCGTCATCATTCGTCCCTAAGGGGATCAACGGGGATTGCTTCGCGTCGGCAGCCCAGAGTTCATACTGAGTTGATCTGGGCTGTCGGAAGTCATTACGATCTTAAACAGGAGTAACCCATGAGGCATAGGATAGCGCTTGTTTTGGCAATGGCCGGGCTTTTGGTCGCATGTGCTGCGAAAGCGCCTTTACCGGTGGCTTTCCAGATTCCGACGAGACATATCGATTACTTGAAGGAGGTAAAACCACTGCTCGACAAGCGCTGCGTGGTATGCCATTCCTGTTACAATTCCCCCTGCCAGCTCAAGCTCGACTCTTTTGAGGGTGCGGACCGCGGCGCCACAAAAAGGGCGGTTTACAATGCCACACGGCTCAAATCGATGGATCCAACCCGTCTGTTCACGGACGCCCAATCGACCAGGGAGTGGCGTCAGAAAGAATTTTTCAGCGTTACCGACAGCAAGGCGTCATGCGGGTTGAACGACTCGATCATGATCGAGCTGCTTTCCCACAAGATGAAAAACCCGAAAAGCGTCGGGGAGTACCGGTCTGAAGCCGACGATCTGACCTGTGCCGAAAACCAGGAAGAACTCGGAGGGTATCTTGAAAAACACCCGAACCGCGGCATGCCGTTCGGGTTTCCTCCACTCAAGCAGGAAGAATTCGATCTCGTTGCGGGCTGGCTGGTTCAGGGCGCGAAGGGGCCTGATGCTGTCCAGCAGGAGATACTGACCACACCGAAAGCGAGCGATGCCCGTGCAATTAAGCAGTGGGAATCGTTTCTTAACCGGGACGACGCCAAGCACGCCATGACCGCGCGCTATCTCTATGAGCATCTGTTCCTGGCCCATCTGAAATTCGGCACGCCGACCCATGAATACTATGAACTGGTCCGCTCGAAGACCGCGTCCGGCGAGCCCATTGATCTGATCGCCACCGTGCGCCCCTACGATGACCCCGGCGCCCCGCGGGTCTACTATCGTTTCAGAAAGATCCACTCCACGATCGTCCACAAGACCCACATGGTATTTGACCTTGATGATGCAAAACTGCGTCGTTTCGAGGAGCTTTTTATAAAGCCGGAATGGTTGCAACCCCCACATACGGTAGGGTATGAAACGAAATCGAGCGCCAATCCTTTTGTCGCATTCGAACAGATCCCCCCGCGTTCGCGCTATCAGTTTCTATTGGATAACGCGCATTATATCATCATGACCTTCATCCACGGTCCGGTCTGTAAGGGTCAAGTTGCCCTCAATGTGATCAATGATCATTTCTGGGTGATGTTCCTGGACCCCGATCACGATCTGAGCGTGGCATATCCGGCCTTTCTGAAGCTGCACAGCGACAAACTGCGCATGCCGATCGAAATCGGCAGCGACATGCGCGTCTTCAATGCGCTGATCGATGAACATAAAAAAGCCGCCGTTGAGTTTTATAAAGTCCGGCAAGACTATTACACGACCCATCACTACGCCGGTCTCGGCTATGAATCCATCTGGAAGGGAAACAAGGCCTCGGATACGCCGTTGCTTACCGTCTATCGCCATTTTGACAGCGCATCCGTGCATAAGGGGGTATTGGGGAATCTGCCGAAAACGATGTGGGTTGTCGACTATCCCTTGCTCGAACGCGTCTATTATGGGCTTGTTGCCGGATTTGATGTGTACGGCACGGTCGGGCACCAGTTGGCGCTGCGGTTTTATATGGATGCGCTCCGCGTCGAAGGCGAAAGCTACTTCCTGAATTTTCTGCCCGCGTCAAAGCGACGGGAGGTTATGCAGTCGTGGTATAAGGGGGTTGATCTCGAAAAGATTCATTACTATTCTTCCGCCCTGCCGACGAAAATTTCCTTTATAACGGATGAGCCGAAGCGTGAGTTCATCGAACATATTGTGAATAAACACATTTTGCCTGCGACACATATCGCTTTTGATGCCGTCAACTATGAGCGGGCAGGGGTCGCCTATCGAGGCTTGCCGGAAAAATACGAAACGAGGGATGACTACATCAAGGCTTTTCGCGCCGTTTCCAAACCCGGCACGCCATTTTTTTCGTTGAACAATGATTACAATGTCAATGTCGCCTACATGAGGATCCGCCTGAAAAATGGAAAAGACCTTGCGATCTCCATCGTGATCAAGCGTTGGCATAACAATGTGACCTATTTATTCGGTGAAAAGGGCGTGCTCGATGCGTCGAAGGACAGTGCCGATTTTATTCACGGCCTCATCGGATCATACCCAAACTATTTTTTTGACGTCCGTGAAGAGGACCTGCCCGACTATTTTGATCTCCTCGCCAATTTCAAGAAAAGTCCGAGAGATTATGAGCGAATGGCCAAATACGGCGTCAACAGAGCGGAGGACCGACTCTGGGAGACGTATGACTGGTTTCAAAAGCGATTCTATGAGGACGAGCCCGTTCACGGGGGACTGTTCGATTTGAACCGTTACTACCACAACGCCAAGTAGTGTACCATTCGATCACCTCGCTCACGGATGACGAACATTTTTTCGTGCGGATGGTTACCAAAAGTCGTTAGAGATGTTGTGATTGGGATATCCCTAGTGATTTTGAAACCATTACTTACCGCCCCATGGCGCCAATCACAGGAGTTCCGGTATGGCACTCGATGCTGACAGTGAAAACAGTAAAACGGGATGGCAGCTCGGCAGGTTATTGACAGGGCCGTTTGCCGTTGTCGGCAGGGCGGCGATCGGATGGGTCGACAATTTAGGGGCCTCAGCCATTTTTCTCCTTTTGGCGTTCCTGAAGATCTTTCGATCCAAGCAGATGCTCAAGATTGTCCAGCAGGTCTACTATATCGGGGCAAGATCGACGATGATCATCGTGCTTGTCAGTTTCTTCACCGGCATGGTGCTGGGCCTTCAATCCTACCACGCCCTGGTTAAATTCGGCGCGCAGGGGGCTCTCGGCACCCTGGTCGCCCTGACCCTGGTTCGGGAACTGGGGCCGGTTCTCACGGCGATCATGATTGCAGCCAGGGCCGGTTCGGCCATCACCGCAGAGATCGGCATTCAACGCATCTCCGAACAGATTGACGCCCTGGACACCATGCGCATCGATCCGCTCAGGTATCTCGTCAGTCCGAGAATCACCGCTTCGATTATCAGTTTTCCCTTGCTCACCGCCCTGTTCGACCTCGTCGGTATTATCGGCGGGTACGTCTCCGGCGTATTGCTCCTGGGCGCCAATGCCAGTACCTATGTGTATCGTGTTCAGACCAGTATGGAGTTGAAAGATATCACCGACGGTTTAATCAAAGCGGTTGTCTTTGCCGTCATCGTATCCACGGTCTGTTGTTACCAGGGGTATTTTACCCACACGCGCGCGGACGGCCATGGCGCAAAGGC
>Ga0154452_1030_pt1 | contig 16296 bp, 14 predicted proteins | sample RifGroC2_FD_105645 | JGI IMG/M metagenome (GOLD analysis project Ga0154452, IMG submission 105645) | Syntrophus sp. GWC2_56_31 | reverse complement strand
AGGAAAAAAACAAGATCTGTTATTTTGGGGGGTGTTCAAATCGGCGGCGATGCCCCGGTCGCGGTTCAATCCATGACCTGTGCGGATACGCGTGATGTCAGGGCAACGGTCGCACAGATAGGGGAGCTCGAGGAGGCAGGCTGTGAGATCATCCGCGTTGCCGTTCCCGATGAGACGGCAGCCATTGCCATCGGGGAGATCAAAGACAGAATACACATCCCGCTTATCGCCGATATCCATTTCAATCATCACTTGGCCGTCACGGCGATGCGCTCCGGGGCGGATGGGGTGCGGATCAACCCCGGGAATATTCCTGCAAATGGAATCCGGGAGATTGTGAAATGCGCCAAAGCGAGCGGCAAAGTCATCCGGATCGGGATCAATTCCGGATCCCTGGACAGGGAAATCGCCACACGTCATGGTGGACCGACTGCAGCGGCTCTCGTCGAGAGTGCGATGCAAAACATCGCTCTCCTCGAAGAAATGGATTTCGGCGCCATCAAACTGTCTTTAAAGTCTTCGGATGTGGCGACGACTATCGAGGCCTACCGGCTTGTGTCCCAAATGACGGACTATCCATTGCATCTCGGTGTGACGGAGGCGGGAACGCTGATTCAGGCGGCGATAAAATCCGCTATCGGGATCGGAGTTCTCCTGCATGAGGGCATAGGCGACACGATTCGCGTTTCGGTCACGGGTCACCCCGTACAGGAGATGGATGTGGCGTATGGAATTCTCCGGGCGCTGAAAATCCGGAATGTAGGTCCGGACATCATCTCCTGCCCCACATGCGGGCGCTGCGAAATCGATCTCGCGGGACTGGCGGAGAGGGTAGAGACCGAATTGAAGGGGATGAAGGCCCCCTTGAAGGTCGCACTGATGGGTTGCGTCGTGAACGGCCCCGGAGAGGCCGCCGAAGCGGATATCGGGATCGCAGGAGGAAGGGGAGTGGGGATGCTCTTCAAAAAGGGGAAGGTTGTCCGAAAGATCCGGGAAGATGACTTCATTCCGGTGCTGCTCAAAGAGATAAAAAAAATGGCGAGTGACCAGTAATCAGGAGGATTCATGCGTTATTCGGAAATGTTTCTGCCCACAGGAAGAGAGATCCCTTCCGATGCGGAATTGATAAGCCACCAGCTCATGATCCGGGCGGGCATGATAAGAAAACTGACGGGGGGAATCTATTCCTATCTCCCCTTTGGCTATCGGGCAATCCGCAAGGTCGAGCAGATCATCCGCGAGGAGATGGACCGGGCGGGGGCCCAGGAGGTTTTTTTACCCATGGTGCAGCCGGCGGAACTCTGGCAGGAGTCGGGTCGCTGGGTCCACTACGGAAAGGAGCTCCTCCGTTTTCGCGACCGTCACGAGCGGGAATACTGCCTCGGGCCGACGCACGAGGAGGTGATTACCGATCTGGTGCGTCATGAGATCAAGACCTACCGGCAGCTTCCCAGAAATCTCTACCAGATCCAGACGAAATTCCGCGATGAGATCCGCCCCCGTTTCGGGGTGATGCGCTGCCGGGAATTCGGCATGAAGGACGCGTACAGTTTCGACGCGGACGAAGCCGGCGCCGAGATCAGCTACCAGAAGATGTTCGAGGCATATAAAAGGATCTTTACACGCTGCGGCCTCAACTTTCGGCCGGTGGAGGCGGATTCCGGGGCGATCGGGGGAAGTTTTTCCCACGAATTCATGGTCATAGCCGATTCCGGGGAAGATGCGATCGTCTTTTGCGGCGCCTGTCACTACGCGGCGAATTTGGAAAAGGCCGAGGTTGCAAAACCGGACCAACCGGAAAATACGGATCCCCCGCTTCCGATCGAAGAAATCCACACGCCGGGGGTGAAAACAATCGAGGAGGTCTGTGCCTTTCTCCGGGTGAAACCGGGGGAGGTCGTCAAGACGCTGATCTTTTCCGCGGACGGTGTTGCTGTTGCCGTCCTGATCCGCGGAGATCAGGAGGTAAACGAAGTCAAGGTGAAAAACCACCTCGGCTGCGAGTCACTCGAACTGGCCCCGGATGATCTGATCCTGGCGGCGACGGGCTCCCCTCGAGGCTTTGCCGGCGCTGTGGGCATCAAGACCAGGATCATTGCCGATTATTCGCTTCTGGGCATGACCCGTTGCATCATGGGGGCTAACCGCGAAGATTACCACCTGCGCCATGTGAAACCGGGGCGGGATTTCCAGGTCGAAGCCCACGCCGATCTCCGGGTGATCCGGGAGACGGATCCCTGTCCCCGCTGTGGGGGTGCGATCCATCTTGCGCGCAGCATCGAGGTCGGGCATGTGTTCAAGCTGGGGACCAAGTACAGCAAGGCCATGAAGGCCCTCTATCTCGACGCGACCGGCCGGGAGCAGACCATGATCATGGGATGTTACGGAATCGGCATCGGCAGAACGGTCGCCGCCGCCATCGAAGCGAATCATGATTCGGACGGGATCGTATGGCCCTTGCCCCTCGCCCCATATCAGGTCATCATCACTCCGGTGAATGTGAACGAAAAAAGCCTCTCGGAAACAGCAAATCGCATCTATGACACACTCAAGGATAAGGGTGTCGAGGTTATTCTGGATGACCGGGATGAAAGGGCAGGCGTCAAATTCAAGGATGCCGATCTGATCGGCATCCCCTTGCGGATCACGGTTGGCCCCAAAAAACTGGCGGAAGGAAAAGTGGAAATCATGTCCCGACGCTCAAAAGAGGTCATAGACCTGCCGATCGACGCGGTCGAGGCGTTTGTCCTGTCCAAAATCAGCGAAGGAATGTAGATTCCATGCTCCGCATCAACGATATCCTCGAAAAAGTTCAGTCTTATCTCCCGCCTTCCGAAGTGGAGCGGATCGAAAAGGCTTATATTTTTTCTGCGTCCGTCCATCAGGGTCAGGTCCGCCTCTCGGGTGAGCCCTATCTCACCCACCCCATGGAAGTGTGCGGTATCCTGGCCGACATGAAGCTCGATGCGGCAACGCTCGTGACAGGACTCCTCCACGATACGGTGGAGGACACCCTGGCCACGCAGGAACAGATCGAGGAGTCTTTCGGAAAGGAAGTGGCGTTTCTCGTTGACGGCTTGACAAAGATCAGCAAGATCACCCTCGGAAACCAGGAGGAACGTCAGGCCGAGAATTTCCGTAAGATGATTCTGGCTATGTCGTCCGATATCCGGATACTCCTCATACGTCTGGCGGACCGGGTTCACAACATGCGAACCCTGGAATTTCAGACACCGGAAAGACAGGTGTACATAGCCAAGGAGACCCTGGAGCTTTACGCCCCGCTTGCCAATCGGCTCGGCATCAACTGGATGAAGGTCGAATTAGAGGATCTCTCCTTTCGGTATCTGGATTTCGAAGCCTATAACGACCTCGCCAAACGCGTTGTGAAGAAGAAAGACAAACGGGATGATTATACCGAGGAAGTCCGAAGTATCATTGCCAAGGAAATGGGACTGTTGGGTGTTTCGGTTGAAGTCGAAGGCAGGGCGAAGCATTTCTACAGCATCTATAAAAAGATGAAAGAACAGCATATCAATTTTGACGAGGTCTTTGACCTCACCGCCTTCCGGATCATCCTCGATTCCGACAAGGAAAAGGACTGTTATGAGGCTCTCAGTGTGGTGCACGCCCTCTGGAAACCGGTGCCGGGGCGTTTCAAAGATTATATCGCCATGCCGAAGGCCAACCATTACCAGTCCCTCCATACGACGGTGATCGGCCCTTACGGAGAGCGGGTCGAGATCCAGATCCGGACGAAAGCGATGCACGAATGGGCGGAGGAAGGTATCGCCTCACACTGGCGTTATAAGGAAGGCGTGGCTTTCTCCAGCACCGATGAAGATCAAATCAAAATACTCCGGGATCTTCTGGATGTGCAGCAAGAGACCGAAAATCCACGCGAGTTCATGTCGAATCTGAAAGTGGCCCTTTTCCCGGAAGAGGTCTATGTATTTACGCCTAACGGGGATGTGAAGTCCTTTCCAAAAGGGGCGACGCCCATCGATTTTGCTTACAGCATCCACACGGATATCGGCAATAAGTGCATCGGGGCCAAGGTAAACCGGAGCATCGTGCCGCTGAAATATCAGCTGCAGAACGGGGATACGGTCGAGATCATCACCCAGTCGGGACACCATCCCAGCAAGGACTGGCTAAAATTTGTGGTCACTTCCCGGGCGTTGGCCAAAATCCGAAACTGGGTAAAGACCGAAGAGCGGGAAAAGAGCGTGGCTCTCGGAAAGGACCTCCTGGAGAAGGAGTTTAAGAAGCATCATCTGAAGTTCGGGAGTTTTGCCAAATCAAAGGAAATGGACGGTATTCTTGCCGAGAGCCACATCGATTCCCTCGAAGATCTGATGGCGGCTGTCGGTTATGGAAGGGTTTCGCCGAAGCATATCATCCATCGCTTCCTCCCGGAGGAAGAGGTCCGGAAGGAAGATGTCGTCGACACGACGAGTAAAAAGGGTTCGGCAACCGAGCCCTTCGGCGTTTCTCTGACCGGGATCGACGATGTCATGGTCAGGTATGCCAAATGCTGCGATCCGATCCCCGGAGATGAAATTATCGGTTATATCTCCCGCGGTCGGGGGGTGGTGGTGCATACGGCCGGCTGTCCGCATATACGGGACATGGATACCGAAAGACTGGTGGACGTCCATTGGGACGTCCGTCAAAAGAGGGATTATCTGGTTCAGATGAGGGCGATCTGCAATGATAAGAAAGGCATACTCGCCGATCTGAGCGCCGCCATTTCCATGCTGGATGTCAATATCTCCCACGCGGAGACGACTACCGATCAGAACGGGAAAGCCACCTGCGACTTCACTGTGAATGTCAATGACCTTCATCAGTTCAATCGGATAGTCGAGGCAGTAAAAAAAGTGCGCGGTGTGGTTTCGGTGCAGAGGCTCTGGCGGACCTGAATCCGCTGCGAGCGTATTCCCCGCGGCTTGCCGCGGGGTAAGCGAGCAAAAAAAGTGGTCTTGTTCCAATAAGGATTAAAGATTCTCCGCAGCAAGCTGCGGAGATCTTCAATATGGTTTGACAGCCGGTTTCTGTTTGCTGTATGAAGTCCGGGCTTTGATAAAAAAACATCACGGAGAGGAAACGATGGCGTGCATGAATAAACACTGTATGAGGTATGGGATAATCACTCTCGTTCTGCTCACTATCGGCCTTGTCCCTTCGCTGGGGGCAAGCGCCCAGCAGAAACGGTATACGGTCCTGATCGATCCGGCGCATGGCGGAGCGGAGACGGGTGTGGTTTCCGATAAACTCCGGGAGAAGGATCTCACGATGAACCTTGCCCTGTTGATCCGACAAGAGGCGAAACAAAAGGCAAATTTTGACGTTCAACTGACCCGTTCCGATGACAGGGCCGTGACGGTGGCGGAAAGGAGAAAAGCGGCAGCCGTGTTGAAGCCGGATTGTCTGTTGAGCCTCCATGTGAATGCCGGATTCGGGAAAAAAGCGAGCGGGTATGAAGTCTACTTTCCCGGCTTTCAGCAGACTATCGTTGGTGGAAACGAATCTGCAGCCATTCTCAAGGATATGGAAAAGAACAAATACCTCAACGACTCTGTAAGGCTTGCCCAAGCGATCCAGACCGGCCTCGAGAGCGTTTTCCCCCGCCAGGGACGCGGCTTGAGGGATGCGCCCAGCCCTCTTCTGGATGGATTGACCATGCCGGGTGTGATCGTCGAAATCGGTTTTGCGACCCATCAGGAGGACCGGAAAAAATTGACCGACGAGAGTGTGCAAAGGGCCGTCGCAAGAGCCTTGGTGGCGGATCTTTGGAAATATTTCCAGAAGATGCCGTAAGAATAGTATGAAAAAGATTGTCTTTGCTTCCCGGAACCGGGGAAAGATAGAAGAGATTCGGACACTGCTGGCCGAAAGCGGGGTGGCACTAAAGTCGCTGGATGATTATCCGGATCTACCGGACATTCTCGAAGACGGAAAATCCTTTCTGGAGAATGCACTTAAAAAGGCGAGGGCGATCTCGGAGCTGACCCGAGAGACGGTCCTCGCTGACGATTCGGGATTGGAGGTTGCCGCTCTGGATGGGGCGCCGGGAATATACTCAGCCCGGTATGCCGGCGACAGCGCCGATGACGGAATGAATATCTCGAAGCTCCTGAGTAAACTGGAAGGTGTCCCGCCAGAGGACAGGGAGGCGGCCTTCCGATGCATCCTCGTCCTCTACCGACCGGACGGGCGTTATGATGTCTTTGACGGAATGTGGGAAGGGAGGATCGCGGAGGCGCCGGCTGGGAAGGGGGGATTTGGGTACGATCCGGTCTTTTATCTGCCGGAGCGAGGCGTCACGGCGGCTGAACTGCCGGCCGGGGTTAAAAACCGAATCAGCCATCGGGCGATGGCTGCAGAAAAACTGAAAGTCTGGCTTCAAAAGGGAACTCATGAAAACGGGGCGTAGCGCAGCCCGGTAGCGCGCCTGCTTTGGGAGCAGGATGTCGCAGGTTCAAATCCTGCCGCCCCGACCATATTTAGCTCATGTCCCCCCTTCAATGCTTGTGGATGTAAATTCCCCTGAATTCTGTCTATAGCAATCCTCGACGTTATCATTCATGCCAAAGTCCTTCTCTATGGCCTCATCGTAATGTTTTCTATAATACACTTCCCGGTAATGGTGTCAAATCATTTCAAGGCATAAAAATTTGAACTGCGTGGGGCGGGTTTCTTGGGCGGCATACACCGGCGGGTGGTGTCAGGACTTTTCTCCCTGGAACTTATCATGTCGTCACAACTGTGTATAACCAACCGGGAAAGAGATCGCGGGCAGCCCCGTCATATTCGCTACGGTGGTGAAGCGCATGATTTCGATGGTGGTCGTCAAATCGGATTCGCCGCCGGGCAGTGCGCCCGCGCTTCGCAGCCGCGCGACGACGGTTGCATCTTCTTTGGCAGGCGTCTTCCCCAGAAACGCTGTGCCGACGGTGGTTGGATACGGCGTCATATCGATTTCATCTTTGACCGCCACAGGCACCCCGCCTGCCAGATAAGGCAGCTTCACAGATTTCAGGTCATAGACATTTTTGTTTTCCATTTTATTTCCTCAACAATATTGTTCCATTGGTTGAGTTGATCAGGATTTCCTATTCAATCCCTTCTTTCCGGTTTCTGAATCTCTTCCTCTTGCAGGATGCGCCGCAGGACTTTGCCTATCATGGATTTTGGCAAGCTTTCCCGGAATTCGATAAACTTCGGCACCTTGTATGAGGCAAGAGACTTTTGGCAGTGTTCCTGGATCTCCTCGGACGTGGCCCGGACGCCCGGTCTGAGGACCACCCAGGCCTTGACGGCCTCGACCTGGTAGGGATCGGGGATGCCCGCCACGGCCACCTCCTGTACGGAAGGATGCTGCTGAATGATCTCCTCCACCTCACCGGGATAGACCTGATGCCCGCTGGGCTTGATGAGGTCCTTCTTGCGGGAGGTGATGAAGAGGTAGCCATCTTCATCCAGATGGCCGATGTCGCCTGTGTGGAGCCAGCCGTCCCGGAACATTTCCGCTGTGGCCTCGGCCCTTCGCCAGTAGCCCTTCATCAGGTGGGGGGCCTGGGCAATGATCTCGCCGGCCTCCCCCGGGGCCATCTCTCGGGCGCCTGTCGCGATATCGACGATGCGGATGATCGTATCGGGCGTGGGAAGCCCCACTGCCCCCTCCTTCCATGGGCCGTAAATGGGCCCCATGGCCAGTACGCCCGATTCGGTCAGCCCGTAGGCCTCCACGATCCTCCCGCCCGTCGCCGCCTCGAATCGCTTCTTCAGCTCCGGCAGCAGGGGTATGGCGGCTGCGACGCACATCTTCATGGACCGGAAGTCGACCTTGCCGGAACGGACATCCGGATGGTTCAGGAGGCCGTTAAAGAGTGTGGCGATGCCCGGAAAGAAGGACGGCCTCACCTTCCGGATCGTCTCCAGGAGGTCCTTGAAGTCCCGCGGATTCGGCACGAGTGCCATGGGGTGGCGGCCCACCAGGCAGGTGGACATGAGGATCACATTCCCGTAGATGTGGAAGAAGGGCATCAGGAGCAGGGTCGTGTCCTGCCATTGCGTCAGCATGTCGCCGAACCAGGCCTGGATCTGCAGGCCGTTCATCAGGATGGACTTGTGGGTCAGGACGACCCCCTTTGGAATCCCCGTTGTGCCTCCGCTGAAGAGGATCAGGCCGTCATCCCCGGAGGCGATCTCGACGGAAGGCCGCGGCCGGTCCGCGCTGCGCTCGATCAGGCCCGTGAGCCAAAGGTCGTCCTTTGCGATGGTGATCCGGTGCCCCCCCTTCTTCTCCAGGAGGAGTGTAAAGATAAAGCGGGTCAAGGGACTCAGGAAGTCCTTGACATTGGTGGCGATGACCCGGCGAAGGGGGGTGCGCGGCTGGACGGTCTTGACCTTGTCATAAAAGGGCGTCAGGACGATGGCCGTCTGCGCGTCACACTCGGCGAGGGCCTGCGTGAGCTCGCTGTCGCTGAAGAGTGGGTTGATGGGTACCGCCACGCCACCGGCCTTCCAGACGGCAAACTGGCTGATGATGATGTTGGGCGTGTTGGGCATGAGGAGGGCGACCCGATCGCCCTTGCGGACCCCCTGGGCCGCCAATGCCGCAGCAAGGGCATCGCTCATGCGGTTCGCCTCGCGGAAGGAAATGCGGCGTCCCTTGAAGATCATCATGGTGGCGCCGGGTCTCTCCGCGCCGGCCTCGTCCACGACATCGATAAGGGTCCGGTCGGGATAGGGCGCCAGGGAACGCGGGACGCCCTTGTCGTAGCTCTTGAACCAGAGGTGTTCTTCCATAGGATGCCTCCCTGTCATAGAATCTGTTCTAAAACATGATCTCCTCATTAAAAGTCGTAAAAGCCTCGAATCGGGGACGGCGTCGTAAAAAGCCCGCAGGCAAGGCGCGCGAAACCCGAGGAGTGAGGCGTACTTTGGCGTACGCCGCAGCGACGAGGGATGAAGCGTAACGCAGCATCCGGGCTTTTTGCGAAGCCGTCAAAACATGATCTCCAGGTCCTCCAGGGGATAGGCGGCGCAGGAGTGGATATAGCCGAATTGCCTGTCGGACTTTCGCAACAGGACGCCGGCGGGTTGAAAGACCCGGCCGGAGATGAGCTTGACGCGGCACATGCTGCACTCGCCGGACCGGCAGAGGGCGGGAACAACGATGCCGCTCCGCTCCAGGGAATTCAGCAGGGATTCGCCGGCCCGGGCGCCGATCTCGCCTCTGCCCCTGATCCCGACGGTGAAGGCCGCGTCCCTCCCGATATGGGACGGCCAGCCGGGGCTGCGGGTGATGTCCGGTGGAGGTCCGTACACCTCCCGGCGGATCTTGTGGCGGGGAATCGACAGCCCTTCCAGTTCGGGCAGGCAGAAGTCATACATCGCCGGAGGGCCGCAGAGGTAATATGTCCGCCCCCCGGTCTGGCCGACGACGCCCTTGATAATATCCCCTGTGATGTACCCCCTCGCACCGGTGTACCCTGGGGAGGGGGTCTCGATCACGGGGACGTACGTCACCTGGCGGAAGCGCTGCGAGATGCGGAGGAGTTCGTCGTGGAAAATGACGTCCGCGTCGCTTCGGTTGCCGTAGAAAAGGCAGATCGTGCGGTCGATGCCGCACTCCACCACCTCCCGGATCATGCTCATGAAAGGGGTGATGCCGCTTCCCCCGGCGATGAACACCGATGCCCTGTCGTGGATCAGGGGGTTGAAGCAGAAGCCCCCCGAGGGCGCCGATGCCTCGATCCTGTTGCCCGCCTTGATCCGGTTCAAGAGATGGGGTGCGACGAATCCGTTTTCCCTGTTCCGGATGGTGATATCATAGTAACCCCTCTGGTTGGGGGGCGAGGAGATGCTGTAGGGCCGGGATGTGCGGATGGGGCCGATGTCCGCAATGATCGATATGTACTTTCCGGCCTGGAAGGGCGGCAGGTATCCCTCGGGTGAAACCAGCCGCAGGGTCTTGGAGGACGGCGTTTCATCGATCACGTCACTGACCCGCAGCATCAGCCGGGGGGGGTGCAGACGGTTGATGAAGGATCGGATTTTTCCCCCCTCCGTCGAGTAATCAAGACCGTACTTCCTGCAGATCGCCCGCTCCCTGACGATCTCGTCATACCCTTCGATCTTTCGCACAAAGTCCTGTTTCATGGCTTGACCTCCTGAGCCTTCATCTCCCGCAGGATCGCCCGTGCCGCCGCGACCCCCGACGCCAGGGTCGGCTGGTATCCCGGCTGTCCATACCAGGCGCCGGCGCAGTACAGCCCCTTGAGGGGCGGTTTGGGGGAGCGGAAGAAGGAGGAATCCTTCACGTGCTGTTCGAATCCGTACGGGCTCCCGCCCGGCTGGGCCAGATAGCGAAGGTGGGTCAGGGGCGTGGCGATCTCGATCTCTTCGATCTGCTCCCGGAACCCGGGGAAATGCGCCTCGACGCGCCGGAGGATCGCCTCGGCGCAGCGGTACTTCTCGGCGGCATACCGCTCGGGAGGGACCTGCAGCCAGGGCTCGGCGTATTTCATTGCGACGATGGCGCACTGGCAGGCGCCCGGCGGCGAAAACCCGGGATCGGATACATCGTAGCAGCTCATGATGAAAGCGCTCTCATCGCAGTCCAGGGTCCTGGTCAGGGCAAAATCGCGGTCGAAGTCGGTCTGGGCGCAGATGAAGTTGGTGGCCTCGGCTATGCCGACCGCTTCGGGCTCGCAGCGGAGCCCGGCAAAAATCGTGAAAAAGGAGGTGCTGTAGGAGGCTCCCTTCAGTTCGTCCAGGGCGACGGCGGGGCAGTCATCCCGGCCGATGAGCTCCAGGAACGTGGTGATGGGGGAGGCGTTCGACAGGACGTAGCGGGTGGTGATCTGATCGCCGTGCTCCGTGACGACGCCCCGGACAGCCCCGTCCCGGACAATGATCTTTTCGGCCCCGCAGTTGAAACGTACATGCCCTCCATTGCCGATGAAGGAATCCACGATGGCGTTGGAGAGGGTCTGCGACCCACCCTTGATATGGCAGGGCTTGAGCTCGATATAGGCGAACAGGATAGCCGCCAGGTCGCCGAAGGCCAGGAGCCTGGGCGGCAGACCCATGTAACACCAGTAGATGCCCACGGCGAGCTTCAGGAGAGGATCGGTGAAGTGGGCGTCCAGGACGCTCTGGGCATCCCGGAAGGCATACTTGAAGTACAGGGGATACTTCTCGGGAGTCACCTCCGGGTCCTTCATGTAAAAGGCGGAGATCACCTCGCTGAAGAAGCGGTAGACCAGGTCGAAGAACCGGCCGATGTTTTCCCGCTCGGCGGGGAATCGGCCCTGGAGGGCCCCGATGACGCCCCCTTTGTCCGCCGGGAGGACAAGGTCCAGCCGGCCAGGGACCATGACCCGGTAGAGGTCCTCCATCCTGACGAACTCAAGCTTGTCCCGCACGCCGAGACCCTGGAGGAGACCCTGCAGGGGTCCCGGAAATTCGGGCGTTCCCATCCCGCTGAGCTGATGGAGGGACACCTCGAATTCGAAGCGGCCCCGGCAGAAACTGGTGGCGCACCCCCCGGGAATATTGTGCCGCTCCAGCATAATGACCCGCGCCCCCTTCCGGGCGAGGGTGGCGGCGGCTGTCAGACCTGCGTTTCCCGCACCGATCACAACAACATCATATTCTGTAGCCATTAGGTCGCTCCTTCGTGGGAACCGGAATGTCGGGACTATCACTCCCGCAGGCGGCTCCGTCGTGCCGCCTTCAACGGCCCTTGAACTGCGGCTTCCTCTTTTCCAAGAAGGCCGCGACCGCTTCCAGCAGGTCTTCACTGGGGATGGCCGCGGCATTCTTTTGGGCGACGTAGGCCAGGCTCTGGGGAATGCCGTGGTCCCGGGTGTAATTGATCACATCCTTCACTCCCTGGACGGCAAGGGGCGGATTGGCGGCGATTTCCCCAGCCAGGCGCCTCGCTTCGGCATAAAGGGCCTCCCGATCCTCGGCAAGATGGGTGATAAAGCCCATCTGCAGGGCCTCGGCAGCCGTAAAATCGCGTCCCGTAAGGGCCAGCTCCCGAAAATGACCGTAGCCTATCAGGCCGGGGAGTCTCTGGAGGGTCCCAAGGTCCGCCACGATACCGATCTTCGTCTCCCGGACGGAAAAGACGGCATCCCGTGTCGCCAGGCGGATGTCGCAGGCGCTCGTCAGGTCGATGCCGGCGCCGATGCAATAGCCGTGGATGGCGGCGATGACGGGAACCCGGCAACGGTCGACGGCCTCGGTGGATGCCTGCAATTCCAGAATCCGCCGCCGGAACCTCTCCCGGCTGAGGGCGGAGCCGTCCCCCAGGATTTCCGTCCCGGAAGCGGCCAAATCCAGTCCCACGGTGAAGCACGGCCCTTCCGCCCGGATGATGACGACCCGGATCTCCGGATCTGCATCGATGGCGACAAAGGCCGGCACAAGGGCGTCGAAGAAGGCGAGGGGCATGCGGTTGCGCATCTCCGGCCGGTCGAGAATCAGCCAGAGAATCGATTCTTCCTTTTCCACCTTGAAAAAACGCTCATCAATCATCCCGTTTCCTTTCACGCCGACCAAGGCGGCTTTAGTCCCTTTTTCTTTGATAATAGATAGCAATTACGCGAGAAGTTTATGGAGAAGGATCCCGTGTGTCAACGGAATAACGGGGGTCAACACACATGACTGCTCGAAAGTGAAAATCTCCGTCAAAACTGCCGGATGCTGCATTTCAGGAAGATAATTTAACTCTACCCGAATAGAAAATATGTTGTCAAGCATTTCCACCATCCATCACATGTGAGGGAGACGGTGGCCAAAAGCATGACCGCTCCCTCCATAAAATTATGATGGACTTGATTCATTATTCGGGGATAATATAACCGGCATATGCGTAGATTCATCCGTAGAGCATGAAAAAAGAGATAAGGGCGTTATGAAGAAAGCGTTGGGGATCGGCGCATTGGTATGCGTGGTTTTACTGTTGATTCTTCTGCTGGTTTACATGGCCGCCGATCGTGAAGAAAGGACGCTCGACGACGACGAACGGGTTCGTCTCGGCGGGACGTATCTGAAATTGTCGGCAGGGGTCACCCACTACGAACTGACCGGCCCTGCCGGAGGGAAGGTTGTGGTCTTCGTCCACGGGTTCAGCGTGCCAATGTTCAACTGGGATCCCCAGGTGAAAGCGCTCACCGGGGCCGGGTTCCGCGTACTGCGATATGACCTTTACGGACGGGGCTATTCGGACCGTCCCGAGGCACGGTACGATGCCGCGCTTTTTGTCACGCAGTTACACGATCTGCTCGACGCGCTCAAGATAACAGAGCCGGTCAGCCTGGTGGGATTGTCGCTCGGCGGTCCGGTGGTCGCCCATTTTGCTGCAGAGAATCCGGCGCGTGTCGAGAAGCTGGTGCTTCTTGCGCCGGTGGTCCATTCGATCGTGGGCGATGCGAAATTCACGCCGCTTCGCATGCCGTTTGTCGGGAATTTTGTGATGCGCGTGATCGCCGTGAAAACAATAACGGAACGGGGTTTGGCCCTGCTCAGGGGTATCGACGCTTCCGGAAAACACGCGGAGATGTTCAAAGCGCAGACCGAATACAGCGGATATTCGTACGCGCTTCGTTCACTGATATGCGGGGACCTCTTCAGGGATCAGATTGAAACCTATATAAAGGCGGTAAAAAATGCGAAGGGGGCCCTCCTCATATGGGGAACGGCCGATACGGACATCTCCGCGGAGATGATCGCACGTCTTCGCGATGCCGCTCCCGGCATGGAATACCGCCGGCTCGAAGGAATCGGGCATGATCTCAACTGCACCGCCGCGGACATCATCAACCCATTTATCATCGATTTCCTGCATTAGCGCATGTTGATTCGCCCCACAGTGACAGCGGGGATCTGCAGCGCCTTCCTGAATTCCGCCGCAATCGGAACCAGACAAACCGTTCGCGTCATCATAGGAAGCATCTGCATCACCCTGCGGGCATCGCTGAGATCATCGAGCTTCTTTCCGCGAGGCAAGACTGATCTACCCAACATACCCCTTGCCCTCGGGTTGAAGTCTTTGATGGAGGTCGGCTTTTATTTATAGCAGTGTACGACCCGTAATGTTCACCCCAAAAGACAGGTGCTGGTTATTGGCGACACCTACAACTCCACACCTGACTGTATCCCTGAGAATCAATGAATACCGTCTGTACTGTTGAGTATGCCGTGAAAACAAGGAAGTTGTCCTAAGCGAAAATACCAACTGTGCAGACCCACATCCTGGATGGTTTGGGGTCCGGGGGAGAACCCTCCCGGCTACCCGATCAGATTTTGTGCTTTCTTCCAATTACCGCACAGATGACGTCGTACAGTGTCTCTTTAAGTTCCTGTGTGGATTCCCACACGACATGATTATACTGCCGAGTATCGAAATGCACGTTGGTTAGGTCATCTTTTCGAACACACCATATTACAGGTAGGCCTATACCGATGGCGTACCCCGCTTCAAAATAAACACCGCGCTTCTGTTCAGTGACATCGGCCACAACAAAGAGAGATTTTTTAATTTCTGCTATAATTTTGGCATCAATTCTATCTATATGCAGTTCCGCATCGACGCGATAGGCTTTATAACCCGCTTCGTTAATTGCTGGTTTTATTGCCTTCTCCCAGACCATCTTCATTGATTCTGAAAACGACATTGCCACAAAGGCTTGACTTAGCTCAACAGCACGTTGTTCATGCTGATCAAGATACTCCCAACCATCAGCAGCTACCTCGACAGAAACTGACATATCGCCAAATGCTTGTGTCTCCTCATCATCAGTCCGTGCAAGAAGACCACGCTCAATAAGATATCGAATGTAAAAAAGAAGTTCCTCTGATGCCGATGCCCATGCAAGAGGATAGTCGAATTCGGGCAATAAGCTTACACTATCACCAGGATACTTTGATTTTCGAGCAATACTTTGCAAGAAAAACTGCTGTTTATCAGATGGATTGTAGTCTGGAAGAGACTGTTCAATTTCCGTTAAGCTGTTCGTGCTTATTTCAGGAATATCCATTCCCAATTCGAAGCGGTTTCTGATCCATGCAGATAGTTTTGGTCCAAGGTTTCTCTTCTCTGCCATATGCTCGGCTGTACGAGTAATTGTGAATTTACCACAACGTGCACAGTTGTATGTAATTCTTTCTCCATAATCTGCTTCACGTATGACTTCTTGTCCTTCAAGCTTACACACTGGACAAGGGTTTGGGTTATTTGTTGTCATAAGCACCTCTGCCTTTTCGAAATCTAATGCAAAAACTCAAGGGAAGCGCGGCAGTTTCGCGCGATCCCTTGAAGCGCCCTGTTATCCTCACTTTTCATAGACCTCGTATGAAGTTACGCAACATCTCGCGGATTTGAGCAATTTGTCTATTAAGAATGGCCAATTGCCAACCGTAGCATGACAGATGGTACATCTCATATATTATTTGGCCGTTTTCATTACGCAATACCTTGAGGTCACCATCCATTGGCAATGGATTTGGCAGCAATCGAGAAAAACATTTTGATTGTCTCATAAGTTCTGTTACTCTTCGAGACACAAAGATATACCTTGCTGCGCCAGTATCAAATTTGTTATTTAATTCAGATAAATAGTCGGTGCATAAATCAGCTAATATCAAATTGCTGCGGCCAGTTGTCGGTATGTTTAATAATTCAACAAATGAGACGAGCCCTGCATTTGCAGGAGTGAAACCAATCTCAGCAAATTTTACATGGTATCTTCTTCCGCTTCCCCGATAGTGGGGGAGCAAAAAAGGATGATGAACTCTCTCTTCGTTTGTTTGCCACCACATTACGCTATCATCAAGGTAGTCAAATGTCTCAGGAAGCGCCTCATCGATGTTGGCATCATAGTTTGCGTCAAGGCCAACGAAAAGAAAGATAGCCAACAAAGGATCATTGCCTTGCCATGGCTTATCGTGGAAATGCGTTATCAGACTTTCTGATTTGTGCGGCTTATACATTGACTCCTCTTGTCTTTATAATTCTTTGGTCTGTGGATAACATTGAGTTAACCTGTAGCCAGGCTTGTCCTGGATATCAGGTTGAACTCGTTATTAGGCAAGCTTTTTGTCAGTTAATATTTTACTTAAGTATTCTTCAATGCATTTTTTAACCTGGATGTAAATTGAAAGAAACTGTTCAAGTGTAAATATTTTCCCCTTAATGTCCCTTTCGGGGATGGTTGAAATCCCTCGCCTTTAGGCGAAGAAAAGTTTATAGATGTCGCTATGCGACGTTAT
>Ga0154452_1089_pt1 | contig 16794 bp, 18 predicted proteins | sample RifGroC2_FD_105645 | JGI IMG/M metagenome (GOLD analysis project Ga0154452, IMG submission 105645) | Syntrophus sp. GWC2_56_31 | reverse complement strand
GATCAGATCATTTCCGCAAATAGATCATAATCATCAGCGTCGGTGATCCGGCAGGCGACCAGCGCGCCTTTCTCGGCTGCTCCCCCCCGGATATGGGTCACACCATCGATTTCCGGAGCTTGGCGTCGGCACCTCCCCACGTAGGGATATCCGGCAAGATCGCCGTTCTCCTCGACGAGGACCTCCTGCCGTGTGCCGATCAGCGTGTGGTTGATGTCTCCGGAGATCCCGGCCTGCGCCTCCATCAGAATGTCCCGGCGCCGCTGCTTTTCCTTTTCCGAAATGCGTGACGGAAAGGCGGCGGCCTTCGTTCCCTCTTCCCTGGAATAGGTGAAGACCCCTAAATGGTCGAAGCGGATTTCCCGGACGAAGGAGAGAAGATTTTCGAATCTCCTGAGGGTCTCTCCCGGGAAGCCTGTGATGAGAGAGGTCCGGAGGGCGATATCGGGAACAATCTCCCGCGCTTTTTTAATCACATCACGGATCAGCGTGCTGTCTCCCCGCCGGTGCATCGCCCTGAGGATGGCATCGTCGCTATGCTGGATGGGAATGTCCAGATAATGACAGATCTTCTCTTCGGCCGCCATCGTCCGGAGCAGCTCTTCCGTGAGGTGGGCCGGGTAGGTATAGAGAATGCGGATCCAGGAAATCCCGCTGATGCCGGCCAAATGACCGAGGAGGCGACTCAGGGTCGGTTTCGCTTTCCGGTCTATTCCATAGGCCGTCGTATCCTGGGCGGTGACGATCAGTTCGCGCACACCCTGTGCGGCAAGGAGTTCCGCTTCTTCCATGATATCGTCGATGGCCCGGCTCCGGGCCTTTCCGCGGATCGAAGGGATGGCGCAATAGGAACAGCGGTTCGTGCAGCCATCGGCGATTTTCAGGTAGGCGCTATGCGCCGGTCCCGAGATCAGGCGCCGGTGGCTCGCGGTCATAAGGAATTCGGGCTTGCCGATAACGGAGCATCGCCGGTGTGGTATGTCCTCAAACAGGCGGTCCAGGTGATGGGCGATATTGGGGATCCCGGCGATGCCGAGAAACAAATCCACCTCGGGTAATGCCTTCTTCAGGCCGCGTCTGTATCGCTGGGGGAGACATCCGGTCACGACCAGATGGGTGCAGGGACCCTTTCCGCCGCGTTTCCAGGCCGCCATGCGGAGGATTTCTTCGATCGATTCCTCCTTGGCCGGGAGGATGAAGGCGCAGGTGTTGATCAGGATGACGGACGCCTCCTCCGGTCCGTCTGTGAGAAGATAACCGCCCGAGGCAAGGGCGGCGGCCATGACTTCCGAATCGACGAGGTTCTTGGGACAGCCGAGGCTGACGATGTGGACTTTTTTAGATAGCACGGTTAACAATCTCGCAAAAGTCTTATAAGGCTTGAATATGGAACGGCTTCGTAAAAAGGCCGCAGGCAAGGCGCGCGAAACCCGAGGAGTGAGGCGTACTTTGTCGTACGCCGCAACGACGAGGAGTGATGCGCAACGCAGCATCCGGCCTTTTTACGAAGCCGTTCAGCGCGGCAGTTTTCGGGCGATCACCTTTCTGGGTTTGGCGCCGTCCGACGGTCCGACGATTCCTTCCGCCTCCATCCGTTCGATGATCCGGGCGGCCCGGTTGTACCCGATCTTCATGTACCTCTGCACCAGAGATATCGAGGCCTGACCAAGATCCGTGACCAGCTCAACGGCCTGATCGTACTTCTCATCGAATTCCTCGTCCGGTTTGTCCTCGGTCGAATCGGGTTCGAACTCCGTGATCGATTCGTCATACGTCGGCTGTCCCTGTTTCTTTGCGAAATCGACGATCCGTTCGATCTCGGTGTCCGAGACATAGGCGCCATGGATCCTTACCAGTCGTGAGACGCCCGGGGGGACAAAGAGCATATCCCCGGCCCCAAGGAGTTTTTCCGCGCCCATTTGATCAAGGATTGTCCTCGAGTCTATTTTGGAGGAAACCTGGAATGAAATCCGGGTGGGAAAGTTGGCTTTGATGATCCCCGTGATGACATCCACGGAAGGGCGCTGGGTCGCTAAAATAAGATGGATGCCCGCGGCTCTGGCCATCTGGGCCAAGCGGGTCACCGATTCTTCTACATTCCTCTGGGCGACCATCATCAGGTCGGCAAGCTCGTCGATGATGATGACAATATAGGGAAGCCGGTCGGGAAGAGGCTCGGTATTGACCTGAGTGCCGGCCTCCCGTTTTATCTGGTCGTCGGCATCCGGAATGAACTCCGCTCTCGTTTTCCCATGCCCTTTCTCGCTCGCTTTACCGTCCGCGGGCGGCATAGTCTCCGGTCCGGGCGGATACCCCCTGCGGAGCTGATTGTATGCCTCAATGCTCTTCACGCCGACTTCGCCGATGATCCTGTAGCGTCGCTCCATCTCCTCTACCGCCCAGCGCAGGACGAGAGCGGCCTTTTTCGGATTGACGACGACCGGGTGGAGGAGATGGGGGATCCCTTCATAGCCGGACAGTTCGAGGCGCTTGGGGTCGATCATGAGGAATTTGACCTCATCCGGAGGCGCTTTGAACAGGATGCTGCAGATCATGGCGTTGAGCGAGACGCTTTTCCCCGAGCCGGTTGTTCCGGCTATCAGAAGATGGGGCATCCGGATCAGATCGGCGATCACGGGAGCGCCCACGATGTCCACCCCGAGGGCGATGGGGAGCCGGCAGGGGGAATCCTTAAATGCAGCATGATCGAGGACATCCCGCAGACGCACTGGCTCCCTTTCCTGGTTGGGGATCTCGATTCCGATGGCGCCTTTGCCCGGGATAGGGGCGATGATTCGGATGCTCGGGGCGCGCAGGGCGAGCGCCAAATCGTCGGAGAGATTGGTGATCTTGTTGATTTTAACGCCGGGGGCAGGTTCGAGCTCGTACAGGGTGATGACCGGACCCGGCTTCACCTCCGTCACTTTTCCTTCGACGCCGAAATCGGCGAGCTTTTTCTCGAGGGTCCGGGAATTGGCGATCAGGTTTTCCCGTTTGATCCGCATATCCCTTTTTTCAACGCGATCGAGGAGTGTCAGGGGCGGCAGTTTGAATTTTATGTTCAAACGGTTGCCAAACTCAAATTGGGTCTGCTCGGCTTTACGCAACTTATCCTTCAGGGTTTCCTGCAGCGTGTCAGCGATAAGCGGGGCCGAGATCTGCGGTTTGTCCGGACTGCTCATGTCTGTGGTTTCCGGCTTTTCCCCGGAGCGCTCCCGGCCCCGTTCGACGATCGTCCGTCCAGTTGTCAGGATCTCTTTCACGATCGCCCATGATCTTTTAACGAAGGTCACGACCGAGAAATCGAACAGGATCATCAGTGTAATGACGAGGATCAAGCCAAGCACAATCAGGGAACCGGCCAGGCGCAGGTTGGCGTTGAGCAGCTCCGCTGTGACCTTTCCCAGCAGACCGCCGGCGTAAAGAGAAACACCGTAGATCTCGAGATTTCCAATGAGCAGGGCAACCATGCCGGATGTGGTGAACACAAGGCCGATCAGCCCGACAATAACGGTGCCCCCGATCCTGAATCGAGGCTCGCGGAGGTACCGGAGCGCGGTGACTATGAGCATCACCGGCAGCCAGAGGATACCGATACCCGTCAGTTTGATCAGGGTGTCTGCAGTGTGCGATCCGATGGAGCCGGTCAGGTTGTGGAGCGAAGTGCCAGGATCGTAATGGGTGAAAGAGGGGTCGAGCGGGTGGTAGGAAAATAAGGCGATCAGGAGGAAAACGGCAAGCGCCAAACAGCACACGCCGGATATTTCCGCCGCTCGTCTCTGAAAAGGATTTTTCTCGCTCATCTTTTCCGCACAACCGGCGTTACCGGTTCATCCTTTCACTATTTCCAACGATGATATCGCGAATCCTCTCGACCAGTTCACCCCTGGTATCCAGTGTGTACCCGCTCACATCCACCGGCCGGTCGATGACCATAGTGATCCTGCCCGGCCTGACCTTCAGGGTCCGCTTCGGCATGATCTCGCTGGTGCCGATGATCGAGATGGGAACGATAGGGACCCCCGACCGGATGGCCAGATGGAACATCCCCTGCTTGAACGGTCTGATCTTCCCGTCTCTGCTGCGCGTCCCCTCGGGGAAAGTGACGACCGATTTCCCCTCCCGGATTTTCTGTGCCGCCTCGTCCAGGCTCTTTAATGCCTTTTCATGGTTCTGCCGGTCGATTTCGATATACCCCGCGTTTCTCATCGCTTTGCCGAAGATGGGAATCTTGAAGAGCTCCTTCTTGGCGATCCAGCGGAACTGGCCGGGGATATGGGCCAGGACGATCAGGATATCAAAATCGCTCTGGTGATTGGCCATAAAGATCTGCGGCTTGTTCATCAGGACATTCTCCCTGCCGATGACCTCCACCCGGGTGCTGGTCAGCCAGAGCAGCATCCGTGCCCAAAGATTGGCGATTTTGTGTACCTTGTTCTCGCCAGGTGAAATGATGGGAAACAAGAAGGCGCAGGTCGACATGAAGGCGGTAACGATGACGGCGATCACGACCAGAAGTGCGGAACGAATCATTGTCATGTCCTGAGTCGAAGAACCATGGGGCGGTGTTGAACCCGAATCGATACCTGCGAATTCCTACTTGATTATCCCCGTGAAGTCAATAAGGAATGTTTGTCACTGTTGGCAGTGCGCTTTGAGAAAAGACATTTTCCGAGAAAAGGATTGACAAATCCGGTCGATACGAATAGCATAAGGGGCTATGACTGGGAGCGCGCCCCGCAAGCCCCGCCTGCAGGGCGGGGCTTGCGGGGCGCATCGACAAAAGAACACTTCCTTACCGGGAAGCTCCGCCCTGAGGGCGGAGCTTCAAATTTGGTCTTTTCTCCCCGAGCGCTTTGGTGGGATGTCTATGCAGCGGATCTTGAGTAGAAAGAGGGCGTTTTCGATCATTGATCGCTTTCCCCGTTCCGGCGTTTTGGTTGTAGGGGATATCATGGTGGACCATTTCATCTGGGGCCGGGTCTCCCGGATCTCTCCCGAAGCCCCCGTTCCGGTCGTTGAGGTCAGCAGGGACAACTTCATGCTGGGCGGCTGCGCCAACGTGTTGAACAATATCTTTGCCATGGGAGGCCGGGTCTATCTGGCCGGTGTGGTCGGCGACGATGAAACCGGTACGAGGCTGATCTCCGAGTTTCGAAGTCGGGGAATGGATACGGGCGGAATCGTTGTGGAGAAGGATCGCCCCACGACGCTGAAAACGCGGATTGTGGCGCACGGTCAGCAGATGGTCCGGTTCGACCGCGAGGATCGCAGACCGGTAAAAGCAAAAAGCATTAGAAAAATGGTGTCTTACATACAATCAATAAAGAATGATATCGGCGCCCTGGTGATCTCCGACTACAGCAAAGGGGCAGTGACCCGGTCCCTTTTAGACGGGATACGCAAGGTGATCGCCGACCGTCCGATCTTCACCTGTGTGGATCCAAAAGCGAAGGATTTCTCGCTATACGAGGGGTTCGATCTGATCACCCCCAACCATCATGAGGCTGGTCATGCCGCCGGGGAGGAGATTCAAAACGGGCAGGATCATCTCCGGGTAGGTATGAAACTCATGCAGAAATTCTCTTTTCAGGCCATCCTGATCACCCGTGGGGAATCGGGAATGAGCCTTTTCGAGAAGGATGGCCGGGTCAGGCATACGGAGTTCCCGGCCGAGGCGAGGGAGGTTTTTGATGTGACCGGCGCCGGCGATACGGTCATCGGCATCTTTGCCCTCTGCATGGCGGCGGGGGCTTCCGTTCGGGAAGCGGCCTATCTCGCCAACCAGGCCGCCGGAATTGTGGTGGGAAAAGTGGGCACCGCAACCGTGACCCGTGAAGAACTGAAAAGGGTCCTATGAGCGACCCACAGCCGGCAGAGGCCGTCAAGCTGATTGTCAGTCTCTTTTCCGGGGAGGGCCGCCTGATCGGTGATGCGATACGGGCCTTGTCGGAAAAGTACGGGAAAGTCGACTTCATCGGCGCTCCGGCGTCCTTTGTCTATACCGACTATTATACAAAGGAATTCGGCGGTTCACTGATCCGCCGTCTTGTCGCCTTCGATCGGCTCATCCGACCCGATTCACTGCCGGATGTGAAATTGTGGACGAACTCACTGGAGCGCAGACTCTCGGCGGATGGGCGGCGGAGTGTGAATATCGACCCCGGCTATATTGCCAGGGCCCATCTGCTCCTGGCCACGGGCAAGGGTTACAGTCATCGGCCCTATTTGCGGGATGGGATCTACGCCGATCTGACCCTGATATACCGTAATAAAGCGTTTCAATCGCTGCCGTGGACCTACCCGGATTACGCCGGGGGTGAAATGATCGGGACCTTGACCAGGATTCGGGATAAATATGGTCTTCAGCTGAAGGGGAAGTCAGCGGAGGTTTCTCCGGCCCCCGGGGATCTGCCGGGTTCGGGAGGGAACATGTTGAATGAGGAAATGATTCAATGATCAGGAGCATGACCGGTTATGGCAGGGCTGAGACCGTCCTGGCGGGCAGAAAATTTGCGATCGAGATGAAATCGGTGAACCATCGCTATCTCGAGATCTCTCTGCGTCTGCCGGGGATGCTGATGCCTCTCGATACCGAGATCAAAAAAAGGATCGGGGAACGGTTTTCACGGGGGAGGATCGAGGCGACCGTTCGTGTCGACAGCAACGGGAATGCGGAAGACAGCGGGCGCCTGGCCCTGAATCTGCCGCTGGCCCGCAATTATCACGACCTCCTTTGCCAGTTGAAGAAGGAGTTGCAGCTCGGGGATGATATCTCGCTGGCGATGATGACCGGTTTGAGAGATGTCTTTGTCCCGACGGAATCGGTTCAGGATCCGGCGGTTCTCTGGGAGGGCCTGTCAAAAGCGCTCGATGAGGCGATGGGGACGTTGACGGAGATGAGAGAAAAGGAAGGAGAGAGCTTGCAGCGGGATCTGACGGCGCGTCTCTTTCTGATTGACGCTGTTCTGGAAGCGATTGCCGGAAGGGCGCCGCAGGTCGTTTGTGAATATCAGAAACGTCTTGGCGAGAGGATCCGGGAACTGACAGGCGGGGTGACTCTCGATGAGTCCCGTCTGCTTCAGGAGGTGGCGATCCTTGCGGAAAAGAGCGATATAACGGAAGAGATCGTCCGTTTCCGCAGTCACATCGGTCAGTTCACCGATCTGCTGACGAGTGGTGATAGCTCCGGGAGAAAGATCGATTTCCTGATCCAGGAAATGGGCCGGGAGATCAATACGATCGGCTCAAAGAGCGGCGATGCCGGAATATCGCGGAATGTCATCGAGATCAAGAGCGAACTGGCAAAATTGCGGGAGCAGGTGCAGAACATTGAGTGAAATTCTTGTCGACGAGCCCCGGGGTTTGCTGATGATCATGTCTGCGCCTTCCGGGGCGGGGAAGACATCGATCGCTCGGGAGATCCTCCGGATGTTTCCCGGCGTCCGGTTTTCTGTTTCCAGCACCACCCGTCCGCCCCGCCCCGGTGAGGTGAACGGCGAAGATTATCACTTCGTCTCGGAGGAGACATTCCGGGAACAGATTGCCCGGGGCGAGTTTGTCGAGTGGGTCGAAAATTACGGTCGGCTTTACGGGACATCAAAAAAGACGATGGCGGCATACCTGGAAACCGGACACGATCTGATCCTGGACATCGAGCCCCGCGGAGCAAAGGCGATCCGGGAACACTATCCGCACGGGGTTTTCGTTTTTGTCCTCCCCCCGTCCCTTTCCGAACTGAAGGCCAGGCTGGCCAAAAGGGGGGAAGAGGCAGCGGTTGCCCAGCGCCGGCTCCAGGCGTCTTTGGATGAAATTCGCGAAGCACTTTGGTATGATTATATCATCTTCAACGAAAGGTTGAATGAGGCGGTGGATCGATTCCGGGCGATCTATATTGCTGAGAAATCCCGTCGGGATCGTTTTCATGATAAGATCGCAGCGTTTTTTAAGTAACCACAGGAGGTTTTAGACAAAATGGCCAGAATCACAATAGAAGATTCTTTGGCGAGAGCGAAGAATCGCTTTGCCCTGGTTCTGCTGACCACTCAGCGGACACGGCAGCTCCTTAAAGGGGCGCAGCCTTTGACGGATGCAAGAAACAATCGGGAGATAGTGACTGCCCTGCGGGAGATTGCAGCGGGGAAGGTCGATTATGCGCATCCCGACATTTTAAAAAGAGTCAAGGCGGAATTCAAATCGATACCAGATGAGACTGAGTTTATCGGCGATGATGAGTACATCGAATAACCCGCCCTGGGAAAGGGTCATTTTTGCCCTCGACGTCGGTGATGGGATTGAGGAGGCCCTTTCCTGGGTCGATCGCCTGAAGGGTCATGTCGGTCTGTTCAAGGTCGGAAAGGAGTCGTTTGTCCGATACGGCCCGGAGATTGTCCGGCTGATCCATGTCCGGGGAGGGAAGGTCTTCCTCGATCTGAAATTTCATGACATACCCAACACCGTGGTCCGGGCTGCGGAGGCCTCTTTTGCGCTTGGGGTGGCCATGTTCAACGTGCACGCCCTTGGCGGCCGGCAGATGATGACGGATACGGTCAAGGGGGTGCGGCGATTGGGCGAGCAATCCGGAAAACCCGCGCCGATCGTTCTGGCGGTCACCGTGCTGACCAGCCTCAATGATGAGGACCTGAAAAAGATGGGATTCAGCCTGGGGGCGCGCGAAACGGCGCTCAATCTGGCACGCATGGCTCAGGATGCAGGGGTTTCGGGGGTTGTGGCTTCGGCCGAAGAGGCTGCTGCTATCCGCTTGGCCTGCGGCAGGGAATTTCTGATCGTGACCCCCGGTATCCGGGGGGGGAGAGAGGTCGCGGGTGATGATCAGAAGCGGATCGTAGCGCCGCGTGATGCCGTGAGGTACGGCGCGGACTTCCTCGTGGTGGGAAGACCGATCCGGCAGGCGGCGGATCCTGCCGGCGAGGCGGATGAGATTGCCGGGGAAATTGCCCGAGGGCTTGCACTCAGAGCCTGACTAAAAAAAGATCCGATCGAGGGGCGTCATGCAGGTGATCTACGGCATCAATCCTCTCCTGGAAATGTTCCTTTCCCATCCGGCGATGCTGGAAAAAATCGTCGTTGCCGAGGGACGGGGGGGGGAAGCGCTGCAGAAGATCATTGCACTCGCCTCGGACCGGGGAATCCCCGTAGAATTCAGCGGGCGGGAGAAGGTGGAAAAACTGGCGCCTCGCCGGGTCCACCAGGGCATTGTCGGGCTCTGCCGGGAGCATGCTTATGTCACCGTGGATGATGTGCTTGCGAACCGCCATAAAAAATCACGATACGACCTGGTCATCATCCTGGACAGCATTAACGATCCTCAAAACCTCGGAGCCATCATCCGGACCGCACACTGTTGCGGGGCCAACGGTGTCATCATCCCGAGCAATAGGGCAGCTTCCGTGACGGCTTCGGTAGTCAAAGCATCGGCGGGGGCGGTTTACCGCATACCGACGGCGATGACGGTCAATCTGGTCCGGACTATCGAATATCTCAAAGAGAAAGGTTTCTGGATCTATGGCGCGGATGCGGCGTCAGGGGTGTCTTTTCATGCCCCGGATTACGAAGGACATACCGGCCTCGTCCTGGGGAACGAGGGGCTGGGCATCCGGCCTCTGATTCGAAAGAAATGCGATTTTCTGATCTCGATTCCTATACGGGGAGAGGTGGCTTCGCTTAATGTTTCAGCCGCGGCGGGAGTGATTCTTTATGAGATTCTAAGAAAGTGGGGGAAAGGATCTTAATTATGCCGATATTCACCTGGAAAGCAGATACGAAGAAGGGCGATACCAAAAGAGGCGAGATGGATGCCGCAGACGAAGCGATGGTCAAGGGGCAGCTGCGCAGACAGGGGTATGTATCCATCACCGTGAAGAAGAAACCTAAGGATCTCCTGGAATATATCCCTTTTCTGAAGAAGAAGGTTTCCGAGAAGGATGTCGTCGTTTTCGCCCGGATCTTTGCCACGATGATCAATGCGGGGCTTCCTCTGATCCAGTGCCTCGACCTCCTCGGAAAGCAAGAGCAGAACAAGGCTTTCGCCAAAGTGATCGGTTCCATCAGAGAGGACATAGAGGGAGGCTCGACTCTCACCGATGCTTTGAAAAAGTTTCCCAAGGTTTTCGATGATCTGTTTGTCAATCTTGTGGCGGCGGGGGAGAGCGGCGGCATCCTGGACGTGATTCTCCAGCGCCTGTCCGGCTACATGGAAAAGTCGATGAAATTGAAAAGCAAGGTTAAGGGGGCAATGACCTATCCGATCAGCGTTCTCGTCGTTTCGATCGGTGTTGTCGCCGTCCTGCTTTTGAAGGTGATCCCGGTTTTCAAAACGATGTTCGAGGGGATGGGTTCGGCCCTGCCGGGACCGACCCAGTTCGTAGTGGACGTCAGTCTGTTCGCACAGGCATATTTCATCCACATAGGAATCATTTTGGCGCTTATCGTCTATGCGTTCAAACGGTATTATGCGACCGAGCAGGGGACGCTCGTCATCGATGGCCTTATTTTGAAGTCTCCGGTTTTCGGTCCCCTTCTGAAAAAAGTGGCCGTGGCCAAGTTCACCAGGACCCTCTCCACAATGATGACAAGCGGGGTGCCGATCCTGGAGGGACTCAGCATCGTCAGCAGAACCGCGGGAAATAAAATAATAGAAATCGCGCTTATGAAGACCAGGAAGAGCATCAGTGAGGGAAAGACAATCGCCGAACCATTGATCGATACGGAAATCTTCCCTCCTATGGTGGGGCAGATGATCGCCGTCGGCGAGGCCACGGGCGCCCTGGACACGATGCTCGCCAAGATCGCCGATTTCTATGATGACGAGGTGGATACGGCTGTCGACGCGATGACAGCCCTTCTCGAACCATTCATGATGGTCTTCCTGGGAGGATTGGTAGGCGGGATCATCATCGCCATGTATCTGCCCATATTCCAGATGGCGGCGGCCGCAGGATAGATTAGGGACGGAGCCCCTATTTCACCGCGGTGAAATAGGGGCTCCGTCCCCGTATTTACAATGGTCGGGATGGCGCGATTTGAACGCGCGACTCCTGCGTCCCGAACGCAGTGCCCTACCAAGCTGGGCCACATCCCGACAGGGCGCTTATTAACCAATTCGGTGATAAATGTCCATCATTATTTTCTGGGAATGGAAGGTATCAATGGAGAAACCGAAATGCGGGTTGTTTTTTATTGGTCCGTATGATAGATAGAACGTTAAACTGATGCACCGGAGAAAATCTGTGATCATTTATGACCTGCGATGCAAGGACGGCCACAAGTTCGAGGGATGGTTCAAGGATAGGGGAGCTTTTGAAAAACAGAAGGCAGACGCCCTGATTGCCTGCCCCGTCTGCGGAAACTCCGATGCGACAGTGGTCCCTTCTTCTCTGGCAATTATGGGAAGGGAAAGCCAGTCTCCCGGCGAGGAACCGAAGGCCGGGTTGTCGCCACTGAAGATCCTCCGGGAAGTGCGGGACTATATCCATAAAAACTTTGATGATGTGGGTGACACGTTTGCCGAGGTTGCCTTACGGATTCACCGCGGAGAAGAAGACACAAGAAACATTCATGGGACGACAACCCAAAGCGAAGAGGAAACATTGCGGGACGAGGGTATCCCGTTCATCAAGATTCCCTTCCCGGAGTTTGATGCATAGCGTGTGATGGGTTCACAGCGGTGCTCACCCGAACCTTCCTGCCGAAATGAGAAAAAATAATAAAAAAATTTCTTGACAAATCTGTACATTAAACTTAGTCTCTTCTGTTCGTGAAATACGAAAATGCCCCGATGGGTTTGCGGATGCGGATGTTTTTCCTGTTAATAAATTATTAATATTGAGCGGTTAGGATTGCTGGCGTAGCTCAATCGGTAGAGCAGCTGATTTGTAATCAGCAGGTTGCGGGTTCAAGTCCCATCGCCAGCTCCAGCAAGATTTCCGAATGCATGGAGGGGTTCCCGAGCGGTCAAAGGGAGCAGACTGTAAATCTGCCGGCGAAGCCTACGGAGGTTCGAACCCTCCCCCCTCCACCATCACTTTGTTGCGATGGGAGATCGCCATCCGGGATAACGGATGCAGATCTTTGATCATAAGCGGGAGTAGCTCAGTGGCTAGAGCGTCAGCCTTCCAAGCTGAGGGTCGCGGGTTCGAATCCCGTTTCCCGCTCCAATATGACTGTCAGGAGCGGCATGGTTTCCCGTAAACGCGCCGGCGTTTTGGTAGAAAGGCTTTGATCGGTCGTGATACGGATTGTCTTTGTGGGGAGAAAGCGGCGCTTTTTAGAGGTAACCGGCCCACGTAGCTCAGTCGGTAGAGCACATCCTTGGTAAGGATGAGGTCACCAGTTCAATCCTGGTCGTGGGCTCCACTAATGTAGGGTGGTTTATTATGCGAAATATCATTACCTTGGCCTGTACGGACTGTAAACAGCGGAACTATACGACGACGAAAAACAAAAGGACCATGCAGAATCGGTTGGAGATGAAAAAATACTGCAAATTCTGCCGGTCCCATAAGTTACACAGGGAAACAAAATAGGTTCCCGATAGGTGAAGCGCGGCTGAGATTGAACGGACAGGCCAGTAGCTCTAATGGATAGAGCGCCGGACTCCAAATCCGGATGCTGGGGGTTCAAGTCCCTCCTGGCCTGCCAGTTTTATCACCCGGAACCGGATATGGAAAATCAGAGGAAACCGGATGGACAAGATAAAGCGTCTTATTGAGAGTGCGAGACAGTTTTTGGCGGGCTCGAAAGTTGAACTGAAAAAGGTCACATGGCCGACGCCGAAGCAGACCCTTGCCTCGACATCGGTTGTCATCATTGTGGTGATCATTGTGTCTACCTTCTTGGGTATTGTCGATTTTGGCCTGACGAAGATCGTCAGGCTCGTATTGGGATAATCCGATGGCTTTTAAGTGGTACGTTGTACATACCTATTCCGGTTTTGAAAACCGTGTGAAGATCGCTCTGCAGGAGAGGATCGAAACAGCAGGGAAGCAGGACTTTTTCTCGGACATTCTGATTCCGGAGGAGGACATCGTCGAACTGGTGTCGGGTGAAAAAAAGACGTCAAAGCGGAAGTTCTTCCCCGGCTATATCCTCGTGCGTATGGAGCTCAACGACGATACGTGGCACATCGTGAAAGACACTCCCAAAGTGACTGGGTTTATAGGCAGCAAGGACAAACCTTCCCCCATTCCCGATAAGGATGTCGAGACACTCAGAACCAGGATCGACGAAGGGACGCTGAAACCGAAGCCGAAATTCAAATTTGATGTCGGTGACCATGTAAGGATTATCGACGGTCCCTTTACAAATTTTGACGGGATCATAGATGAGGTGAAGCCGGAGAAGGGGAAGCTGCGGGTCATTGTGAGCATCTTCGGCCGTTCAACGCCGGTGGAGCTGGATTTTATCCAGGTGATGCAGAGTTGAAATAGTCGGCATCGGGTCGTGGTGTATCGTTGATATAATCTATGAGACAGGGTGAATAAAATGGCTAAAAAGGTTATCGCGAATATTAAACTTCAGATCAAGGCAGGCAAGGCGACGCCTTCACCGCCGATCGGCCCGGCCCTAGGTCAGCATGGTGTGAATATCATGGAGTTCTGCAAGGCTTACAATGCCCTGACGCAGAACCAGGAGGGCATGGTCATCCCGGTCGTCATCACGGTCTACGCAGACAGGTCCTTTACCTTCGTGACCAAGACGCCTCCGGCTTCGGTGCTCCTGAAGCAGGCGGCGAAAATCGCCAAGGGCTCGGGCGACCCTAAACGGGATAAGGTAGGGGCGGTGACGGCGAAGCAGGTGCGGGAAATCGCGGAGTTGAAGTACAATGACCTCAACGCCGTCAATATCGATGGCGCGATGAGGATCGTTGAGGGAACGGCGAGATCCATGGGGATTGAAATTACAGCGGTTTGAGGGTGTGTCATGGCAAAAAGAGGGAGAAAATATTTAGAGGCAGCAAAAAAATTCGAAGCGGGAAAGCGCTATCCCGTAAGTGAGGCGACCGAACTGGTCGTTGCTTCGGCGAGGGCAAAATTTGATGAAACCGTGGCCGCCGCCGTCCGTCTCGGAGTGAACCCCGCCCATGCCGATCAGATGGTCCGTGGATCAGTGGTCCTCCCCAATGGTTTGGGAAAAACCGTCCGGGTGCTGGTTTTTGCAAAGGGCGAGAAGGAAAAAGAGGCCCTCGATGCCGGCGCCGACGTCGTCGGATCGGATGACGTGGTGGAAAAGATCAGAGGGGGATGGCTCGAATTTGATCGGGTCATCGCCACCCCGGACATGATGGGGAGCGTGGGCAAGTTGGGGAAAATACTCGGCCCTCGCGGCCTGATGCCGAATCCGAAGGTGGGGACGGTGACGTTTGATGTAGCCAGGACCGTCAAGGAACTGAAGGCCGGCAAGGTGGAATTCCGCGTGGAAAAGGCCGGTATTGTTCATTGCCCGATCGGCAAGGCGTCGTTCGGGGCGGAGAAATTGAAGGAAAATTTTATTGCCCTTGTGGAAATGATCATCAAGTTGAAGCCCGCATCGAGCAAGGGCATTTATATCAGGAGTGTCTCGCTTTCAACCGTCATGGGTCCCGGGGTGAAGGTGGATCCGCTTGCCGTCCGGAATGTCTAGTGCCATAGCCTTTGGCGCGGCAAGGGGTATTTGAAAAAAAGGGTCTGAGACAGCAGGTACAGGAAGTTTAAACGCGATCGGTCGGCCTGCCGAGACTGAAATGACTGTTTAGGTCAAGGTAATCTTCCTGTATACTGTTCTCTGACGTTCAAAGGGGCTTTCTTTAGGAAGGCGCAAGGAAAATTTTCAGCAGGAAAGGGGGGTAAGGATTGGATCGGAGAACGAAGGAGCAGGTTGCTAATGAACTTCATGAGAAACTGAAAGATTTCAAATTGGCCGTTCTGACCGGTTACAGCGGTATGGACGTGGCGAAGATGACGGCCTTGAGGGTTGTCCTGCGTAAATCCAACGCAGAGCTCAGGGTCGTGAAAAACTCGCTGCTGTCCATCGCATCGCGTGAAACCAGTTTCAGCGCGCTGGATGGGAATTTCAAGGGTCCTTTGGCCTTGGCGATCACTTACGGCGATGTGATCGAGACCACTAAGGCGCTCGTTGATTTTGCAAAAAAGAATGCCAATCTTGAGATCAAAGCAGGCATGATGGATGGCAAAATTCTGAGTAGAGATCAGCTCACCATTCTCGCCGAGTTGCCGAGTCGCGAAGTGCTGATCGGGAAACTGCTTTCTCTGATGGTCGGGGTACAGACCTCTCTCGTCAATGTATTGAGCGGGGTTCCGAGGAATTTTGTGCAGGTTCTGGACGCCTATCGAGCGAAGAAGGCTTCAGAGAACTAATCATTACATACAGGAAGGAATAGGAAAATGGCGAACGAGATAACCAAAGAAGATGTTGTAAAATTTATCGAGGGGATGACGGTTCTTGAACTTTCGGAACTGGTGAAGGAATTGGAAGTGAAATTTGGGGTGTCCGCCGCCGCGCCGGTTGCCATGGTCGCGGCAGGAGGGCCGGCACAGGCTGCTCAGGTTGAGGAAAAGACGGAGTTTGATGCAATCCTCACCGGGTTCGGCGATCAGAAGATCCAGGTGATCAAGGTTGTCAGGGCGATTACAGGCCTCGGACTCAAGGAGGCCAAGGATCTGGTGGACGGTGTTCCCAAGCCGATTAAAGAGGCTGTTTCTAAAGATGAGGCCGCCGATATCAAGAAGAAGATAGAAGAAGTCGGCGGAACAGTTGAGATTAAGTAAGTTGTCTGCACTTAAATAAAAGATCGGGGCTGACATAGAATGCTGAGTGCTTGGGCCTGGCTCGGTACTCAGCACTCTTTTAACGCAGCACTGATCGTGCCGCCGGATCAAGCCGAAAGGAAGTTATGGGCGTATTTAGAAAAAATTTTGGCCGTATCAGGAGAATATTGGATATCCCGAACCTGATCGATATCCAGACCGACTCCTATAAGAAATTTCTTCAGGAAGGGATCAATCCGGATAAAAGGGCGAACTATGGTCTGCAGGGCGCCTTTCACAGCGTCTTTCCTATTTCGGATTTCAGCGGAAAATGTTCCCTGGAGTTCGTCAGCTACAGGATTGGCGCCGTCCGGTATGATCAGCAGGAGTGCGTCCAGAAAGGAATGACTTACGCGGCGCCGCTGAAGATTGTGGTCCGACTGGTCGTTTTTGATACGGAGCGGAATATCGAACCCAAGCCCATCCGGGACATCAAGGAGCAGGAAATCTACTTTGGTGAGATCCCTCTGATGACCGAAAATGGCACCTTCATCGTCAACGGGACGGAGAGGGTCATTGTCAGCCAGTTGCACCGTTCACCGGGGATCTTTTTCGACCACGACAAAGGGAAAACCCTGGCCAGTGGGAAACTCATCTACTCGGCGCGGGTCATACCGATTCGCGGATCATGGCTCGATCTTGAGTTCGATTCCAAGGACCTCCTCTATGTCAGGATCGATCGGCGACGGAAGATGCCGGTGACGATCCTGCTCAAGGCGATGGGAAGCACCACGCAGTTCATCCTGAATTACTTCTATAATATCGAAACGGTGCTGATAGAAAAAGGCAAGCTCCACATGGCCGTCAATGATTCTCTCATCGGGGAAAAGACCCCGGAGGATATCAAGACGAAGGCGGGCGAGGTGATTGCCAAGAAGGGGAGAAAGATCTCCAAACCCCTTGTGAAGAAGATGATCGATTCCGGGATCACCCGGATACTTGTAAACGAAGAAGATATCATCGGCCGGAT
>Ga0154452_1125_pt1 | contig 18079 bp, 19 predicted proteins | sample RifGroC2_FD_105645 | JGI IMG/M metagenome (GOLD analysis project Ga0154452, IMG submission 105645) | Syntrophus sp. GWC2_56_31 | reverse complement strand
GACTCGACGAGATTGAAGACGATCGCCGGGCAGAGGGTGCTAAGCGTCCGGGCGGCCGCTGCCAGATCCAAAGAAACGGGCACATTGACCGGCTCATGGCTCAGCCTGGCAAGGCCCTCCGTGACGTAATCCACCTGCACGAGAACATCCTTCTCGTCGGGGCACGCGTCTTTTGCCACCTCTCCATGCAGGATTGCGATTTTCATGATGCAGTCCGGATGCGCCTCATCGCGGAGCGCACCATTTTGTCAATCATCTCCCGGTAGGGCATCCCGGCGAGCTCGCACAGGATCGGAAGATCCGAGTGGTCTGGGCGGAGACCGGCCAGGGGATTGATCTCCATGAAGTGAGGAATCCCATTTGCGTCGGCGCGAAGATCGACCCTTCCCCCGTCGCGGCAGCCAAGTCCCCGCCAGGAGGCGAGCGCCGTCTCTCCTGCCAGCTGCGCCATTTCGTCCGACGCAAGGCGGTACTCGATCCGGCCGTGCCAGTCTTCCTTGTTTGTATAGGAGTAAACCTCCTTTTCGGCCTTCTCGGTGAGGTGGACCTCCAGCACACCCGGGACAAATGCCTCCCTGCCGGTTCCGATGATGCCGACGGTGAACTCTCGCCCGGGGAGGAAAGCTTCGATCAGGACGGGTTGTCGAAATGTTTCAAGAAGCAAGAGGCAGACGCGTTTAAGCGCCGTCCTGTCGGTGATCTTCGAAGCAGCCGTCACGCCTTTTCCCGTCCCTTCGGCGATCGGCTTGGCAAAAAGCGGAAACGGCAGAGCCACCCGCTCGATCTCTTGCGGAGATTCGACGACAGTAAAATCCGGGGTAGGGATCCCGAGGTCCCGGATCACCCGTTTTGTCATCCCCTTGTGGAGGGTGAGCGACAAAACGAGTGGATCGGAAAATACGTAAGGAATATCGTATGCTTCAAGTAATGCTGGAACCTGTGCCTCGCGGCCGAAGCCTCGGAGCCCTTCAGCGATATTGAAGACGAGGTCCCACTTCTCACCGTCAACCAGCCTCTTCGTCAGCTCCCGGATGCAGCCGATCCGCTCCGTCTCATGTCCGAGGTCGCGCAGGGCGTCCTCAATTGCCGCTATCGTCGCCGGGTGGTCGAATTCGGCTGTTTCCTCTTCTCCATAGCCTTCGACCAGGTAATCGTCCCGAAGGTCATAGGTCATTCCTATTTTCAAAGTTCTGTCCAGGATGATTAGTGGATGACGTTTTCTTCCGAAGGGCAGTCCGGATAGCGGAAGACCTGTCCCTCGTAATTTCGCAGAATCAAGTCCCCGTTTTCCTGCCCAACGACATACTCGGGCAGAAGAGGGATTTTGCCGCCGCCGCCGGGGGCATCGATGACGTAAGTCGGAACCGCGTAACCGGTGGTGAATCCCCTGAGCCCCCGGATAATCTCCAATCCTTTGGCGACCGGGGTCCGGAAATGGGACGAACCGGGAATCGGATCGCATTGGTAGAGGTAGTAGGGCTTGACACGTATTTTCAGCAGACCATGGAAGAGACGCTTCATCGTCTCGGTGTCGTCGTTGATCCCGGAAAGGAGCACCGTCTGACTTCCGAGTGGAATTCCCGCGTCCGCAAGATGCATACAGGCTTTGGCCGTCTCCGGTGTCAGTTCGTCCGGATGGGTGGCATGGATGCTGATCCAGAGAGGGTGATAGCGCTTAAGCATCTTCAGCAGAGCGGGCGTGATCCGCTGGGGGAGGACGATAGGCACTTTTGTGCCGATCCTGATCAACTCTATGTGGGGAATCCTTCGCAGGTGTGCGAGAAGCCACTCCAGATGTTCATCGGCCAGGATCAATGGATCGCCGCCGGAGAGGAGAACATCGCGTATCTCGGGGTGCGATGCGATGTACGACAGACCGGTTTCCCATAGATTGACGCTTGGGCAGTGGTTGCTTTGGTGGCCGACCATTCGTGATCGGGTGCAATAGCGGCAATAGGTCGCGCAGTTTCCGGTCACCAGGAACAACACACGGTCCGGATAGCGGTGCACGATTCCGGGGACCGGACTGTCCTCGTCTTCGTGAAGAGGATCGTTCGACTCCCCGCTGCCGCGGAAGTGCTCATGCACGGTAGGCACAACCGTCCGGCGCAGCGCTTGCCGAGGATTCCACGGATCGAGGAGGCTCGCGTAATAGGGGGTGATTGCCAGCGGCAGGGAACTCGCCTGGCCGCTCATCGCATGGCGCTCATCGTCCGATAGACGGATCACCCGCCCCAAGGTATCCACATCGCGGATACGGTTATGAAGCTGCCAGCGCCAATCCTGCCATTCTGTGGGGGTGGTGTTCGGGAAGAAACGTTTCCGGAAGATCCGCACCCGGCCGTCGCTAAAAAAAAGCGGCCTGGGAATCGGTCTGGCCGGCAGGGCGGTGGGGGTGCTGATGGTGCTGAGTAACGTGCCAAAATCATTGTACTGGTTTAGACCGACAATGCCGGTCAACCTACCTGGAGGTTCTGCCTCCTCCGCAAAAAGAGTTTCACTTTCCATCTATTGATGCCTCCTAAAATGTAGTGTCCATCCCATCCTTGCTGATTTTCGACGTCGCTCTACTCCTTTTGTTATAGGCTGTCAACAAATAATTATACGCTGCCTGCATGGTCGTGACCATTATATTTACTTGACGATATAGCGCCTGATGGTGATGACCACCCTACCTTCTTCATCCTCTCCCAAGGCGCCCGTCGCCTCCACCTGGCGCTGGAGATAAGCAAAGAGCTCCTTTCCCTTCCTGTTACCGGCAATCCGATACTCTTTTTCGTCGGCTGTGGCGAGGGCCGCCACGATCACATCATGGTTGTCATTCCAATCCGCCGGGATAACGATCCCCGTGAGTGTGATGCTTTGAACCCTTTTTTTAAGCGCCATCAGGTCTGTTCCTCATTGGTAATGATAAGGAATATCCATGCCATGATGATAACGGTACGTTAACTAAGGATATTTACCGAAATGGCCAATGCCTTATAGGAACACGTAATTCCGATATCTACGGGATGATTTGCCATTTCAGCAACAATATAAGAAATTCTAAGGTTATTATCATTGATATCATTGATAAATACACAAACGGAACCATTAGTTCCGATATTTTTATGACAGGAACAGATAGTTCCTGTTTTCATTGATTGACATAACCAGCTCCTCGTGTAGAATACAGGACCTCATTCCGAAGGATTTTTTCATTGCCATTTAAAGAGGAAATGATGCCGGAACTCCCTGAAGTCGAGACCCTCTGCCGCCAGTTGAACGCTATCCTTCCGGGTGAGAAGGTCCTTGCCGTCGAGATTCTTGATCCTCGCCTGGGTGAGGGGGAAGGCGAAAGACTGATCGGCCGGAAAATTGCGGCCGTGTATCGTCGCGGGAAAAGTATCCGGATCGAAATCGGCAAAAGAGACCGATTATCCGACATGTCGCCCGAAACGGATCGTGGAAAAGTCAAGAAAATTCGGATGGACAAAGGATTCACGGCGGAGCTGCATCTCCGGATGACCGGCCGCCTCTTCTGGCAGACCGACGCGACGTCTTTACCTCCGTATACGCGCCTGGTCATGACCTTTTCGGCTGGAAAGCTACTCCTGATCGATCCACGGCGGTTTGCGACCTTTCATGCGCGGTCTCGGGGGGCCGCGTTGCCGCCTCTGGCGAATCCACTGGAAGGGCTGCCGGCGCGCCGTCTCGGGGAGATCGCCGGGATGCGGCGGCTTCCGGTAAAACACTTTCTCATGGATCAACGGATCGTCGCCGGTATCGGGAATATTTATGCCTGCGAGATTCTCCACCATGCGTGTGTCGATCCGCGGCGACCGTCGGGAAGCCTGGCGGCCAATGAATGGCGGAAGGTGGAGAAGGCTGCCGCCGTCATCCTTCCGAGGGCAGTGGCCTGCCGAGGGACGACGGTTTCCGACTGGCGCGATCTTTTTGGCATAAGCGGCGAGAATCAGAAGCACCTGAAAGTCTACTTACGCGATGGCGAGACATGCCGTCGTTGCGGCGGGAAGATCGGGTACATGAAGCTGAGCGGCCGGGGGACCTGGTTCTGCCCTGCCTGCCAAAAATGACGGCTTTCTTAACATTTTTATGACGACAATGTGATTTACAACATAAGTCCGTTATGATAATAAGAAAATTGAAAGGTTTTTAAATGAAAAAAGCACTGATCACCGGTATCACCGGCCAGGACGGATCGTATCTGGCCGAGGTCCTTCTTGCGAAGGGCTATGAAATTCACGGGCTCATCCGCCGGGCCAGCACCTTCAACACCGATCGGATCGACCATCTCTACAAAGATTTTCACGACCCTCAGGCGAGGGTCTATCTCCATTATGGCGACCTCTCGATTTCCGGACAGCTCACCGATCTCCTCCAGGAGGTCCGTCCGGATGAGATTTACCACCTTGGCGCTCAGAGCCATGTCCGGGTCAGCTTCGATATGCCCGAGTACACCGGCGACGTGACCGGCCTCGGAACGATTCGCCTGCTCGAGGCAATTCGGAAGACAGGGATCAAATCCCGTTTCTACCAGGCGTCCTCGAGCGAAATGTTCGGAGCGGCGCCGCCCCCCCAGAGCGAGACCACCCCCTTCCAACCGCAGAGTCCTTATGCCGCAGCCAAGGTCTACGCATACTACGTCGTCCGCAACTACCGAGACGCCTATCAGCTCTTTGCAGCGAACGGCATCCTTTTTAACCATGAATCCCCCCGACGCGGTGAGACCTTCGTCACCCGGAAGATCACCCGCGCCGCCGCCCGGATCAAGCTCGGCCTCCAGGAGAAGCTCTACCTCGGGAATCTCGAGGCGAAGCGCGACTGGGGCTTCGCCGGCGACTACGTCGAAGCGATGTGGCTCATCCTCCAGCAGGACAGTCCCGACGACTATGTGATCGCCACCGGCGAGACCCATTCGGTGCGGGAATTCGCCGAAAAGGTTTTCGACAAACTCGGCCTCGACTATCAGAAGTATGTCATGATCGATCCGCGGTATTTCCGTCCCACCGAAGTGGATGTCCTTCTCGGCGATGCAACAAAGGCCCGCAAGGCTCTCCATTGGCTCCCGAAGGTCAGCTTCGATCAGCTCATCGATATGATGATCGCCGCTGACCTGGAGACCGCTGAAAAGGAAAAAACCCTCGTCGATGCCGGTTACGCCTGCGGGAACACCCGGGTGATCTGATGAAAAAAAAACGTATTACGATCACCGGCGGCAGAGGTTTTTTGGGGAAACATCTCATCCGGACGTTCGAGGAGCGGGGCTATGAAAATATCCTCGTTGCCGACCTCCCCGAATACAACCTCATCCGACAGGAGGACATCCGCAGGCTCTACGATGGGCAGCGCCCCGACATCGTTATTCACCTCGCTGCCAAGGTCGGCGGCATCGGTTACAATCAGGAGAATCCCGGTTCCCTATTCTACGAGAACATCATGATGGGGGTCCCGCTGCTCCATGAGGGCTTCCTGCGGAAATTAGAGAAGTTTGTTGCTCTCGGCACGATCTGCGCCTACCCAAAATTCGCCCCCGTGCCGTTTAAAGAAGAAGACCTCTGGAACGGCTACCCCGAAGAGACCAATGCCCCTTACGGCCTCGCCAAGAAGATGATGCTCGTCCAGTCCCAGTCCTACCGGCAGCAGTACGGCTTCAATTCCATCTTCCTGCTCCCGGTGAATCTGTACGGTCCCGGCGACAACTTCGATCCGCGCTCCTCCCATGTGATCCCCGCCCTGATCAAGAAGTGTGTTGATGCGGTACAGCAGGGCGATGAGGAAATCATCGTCTGGGGGACGGGCGCCGCCACGCGGGAGTTCTTTTACGTGGAGGATGCCGCGGAGGCGATCGTCCTGGCGACCGAGAAATACGACAAGTCCGATCCCGTCAATATCGGCGCAGGTTTCGAGATCTCTATCCGAGACCTGGTGAGTCTCATCGTTGAGCTGACGGGGTTTCGGGGCCGCATCGTCTGGGATTCAACCAGACCCGACGGTCAGCCCCGGCGGATGCTCGATACGACGCGCGCCTTCAATGAATTCGGCTTCCGCGCACGGACCGACTTCCGTGCCGGACTGACAAAAACTGTTGCCTGGTACAGGGCCGCTCATGCGGCCCGCTAAAGCTTCTCTTCGACGGATTTGATCTTCCCCTCGATGCGGTTTAGAGCCCCCTCGCGGTAGTCCATCTGCAGCGTCATGTAGATCCGGCTGCAGTCCTTCCGGAGTTCCGCGAAGCATTTCTCCACTACCGCCATGACCTCCCCCCACTCTCCTTCGACGGCCGTGCTCATCGGGCCTAGCTTGTAGGGGAGACCGCTGTCCCGGATGATCCGCAAGGATTTGGCCACATAGGGGCTGACGCTCGTTCCTTTGTCGGTGGGGAACATTGAAAAATGGATCAGTACGCTCATATCGTCTCCTGATACATGCAAGGCTGCGGCGGTCCTGCAACCGCCTATTTTTTCATTATTGCCTTGAGGACGGTCTCTACGTTGCGGCACTGGCGGCAGACGATCAGGCCGTTTTTGTCGACGAGGACCAGTGTCGGGACCCCCCGAACCTCGTAAATACCGCTTACCGTGCCGTCCAGGTCTAAAAGGGTTCGATAGGGCAGTTCGTATTTGGCGGCAAACTTGGCGACCTTTTCCTTCGATTCCTGGATGTCGACGTTGACGACCTCCAGCCCCTGCTTTGCATATGTCGCATGGAGGGATTTGAAGTGGGGGATCTCCTGGAGACAGAAGGTGCACCAGGTCGCGCTGAAGATGATCAGCACCGGGTTTTTCCCTTTTCGGTCGCTCAGACGGAATTGCTGACCCTTGAGGTCGGTAAGGACGAAGTCCGGGGCCTTGATTTCCTTGGTCAGCTTCGTGATATCAAACTGTTTGGGATTTGCGGCTGCGATGTCTGAGGGAAGGGCAAACACGGAGGCGAACAGCACGATAACAAAGATCCTCGATACAGTTTCTCGCAGATATGTAACTAGCATCTCATCTCCTTAGATCCAGAGAATACCGGCGTTGATCAGGAAATACTCACCGGTTCCGATGAGTATCCAGCCGAAGAGTTGACTGATCCGGACCATCCATCTTCCGGACCTTGGTATTCCGGCCAGAAGACCGGCAAAAGTGCCGAGGAAGATGAGGAGGGTCCCCATCCCGACGGCAAAGACAAACATCAAACTGGAGGCAAAGGCCAAATTCTGCCGCGTTGCCGCATAACCGAGAACGACTGCAAGCGCAGGCGCCGTACAGGGGCCCATGATGAGTCCCGAGGCCGCCCCGACGAGGAAGCTGCCCGTCATTCCCGGGTTTTTTTTCTGTCGCTGCACCCGAGTGACGAAGTCGGGCGTCCGGATGTGGAGGGAAAACAGGCCCATCATTGATAAACCCATGAGAATACATAGGTTTCCGAAAAGAAAATAGGTCCAGGGATTGGTTTGAATCTGGCCGAAAAGCTTTCCGGAGAGCGAGGCGAAGGCGCCAAGGAGTGTATAGGTGACGGCCATGCCCAGGACGTAAATCGCCGAGAGCACAAACCCCCGGCTTCGCGATCCTCTGCCGCGCGCGCCGATGAAGGCGACGGTGACCGGAATCAGCGGATAGATGCAGGGGGTGAAGCTGACCAAGATGCCGCCGAGGTATACGGCCAGATAGGCGAAAAGAAAGGAGTCCTGCAGATAGCCGGACAGACCGCTTATGAAATTGTCTATCATCCCTCGTCCTTCTTCCTTATAAGTCCGGGTAGAGTCCTATCGATCAAGGTCCGTTTCCCTTTCGTGATCATGCCCTGGTCAGTAGCATAAGCTGCGACAAAGGTAAATCCTTTTATCGCGTCGGACCGGTCGGGAGGAGGAAGGCCGCCACCCGGCGGACGAGCCTTCCGGCGATGGTTTCGGCGCTCCTGAGGGCGCCGAAGGGGCAGATCTCGATACAACAGTAACAGCGGATGCAGCGGTCGTAGCCGAACTGCAGCAATGTCCCCCTCGGCGTGATCGCTCCGGCCGGACAGATTTTGCTGCATTCACCGCACATTTGACAGAGAACCCCATCGCAGACCGGTCGCTGGAGGAGCTGACGGCGAATGAAGCCGTGGAGGAATCGCGGGCCGAAGACGAGGGAGGTCTGGCGGGGAAGGCAAAAGCCCCGGATCTCGGGGAGGGTCCCGTCGATCTTCGGTTCGATCAGAAGGCCATCCGTCTCCGCGGCGGCCTTGAGGACCGGCATCTGCTGCGGGTCGAGATCGAGCATCCGGCAGACAGCCAGATCGACGGCAAACGGGTCGCGCCCGGCCATCAGGACGCCGAGCGGCTTCGGGACGCCGCCCCGGCCGGGGCCCTGCCCCTCCAGGGCCAAGATGCCGTCGAGGATGTTGAATGTCGGCCTCAGGGTCCTGCCGATCTGCACGAGGAGCCGCGCGAAAGTCTGCCGATCGATGCCGGCCCGCATGTGCCATTCGGGTTTCCGGTAGCCGATGATGCAGCCGAAGAGGTTCTTGACCGTGAGGGTGAGGAGCATCTGGCTGTGGGTCTTGAGCTTGGCGAGGTTCACGATCACATCCGCTTGGATAGCCTCCTCGGCGATGGGGATCTCACCGAAAGGGCCGCCGACATCGACCAGAACCGAGTTTTGAAACGGCCGACATTCGCAGTCGAGTCCTTCGAGGGCGTCACGGATACCGCTCATTCGGAGGATCATCTCGAAGGAGCCGATCGCGGGGCTGTCGGCAACGAGCGGCCGCGCCCCCTTCGACAGGACATACTCCACAACAGACCGGACGATAGCGGGATGGGTCAGTATTGCCTGGCGCGGCGACGCCGGGGCGAGAAGATTCGGTTTGATCAGGACACGGCTGTCCCCATGTATTTGCCCACCCCCCATCGCCTCCATCATCTCGAAGATCAGCGGCCGAAGCGCATGATAGTCATAGATTGCCGCTCTGACAATGACACGGGACATGGGTTATCTCTCTCCGGTTGTTCTAAGAGGAAGCAACCACTCTTAGCAGGTGGTATGTCCAAGATGACCTGAATGGGATAGCGACTTCTTGCAGAACCAGGCTTTTAAACGGATAGGAAATCTTCCACAAGTTTCACGAAATATATTGGCTGTTCAATCTGAGGGCAATGTGCACAATCGGGAACCTTGACGAAATGGGCTCCGGGAATTCCATCGGCTATTTTGCTCGCCAGCTCCGGGATAGTTGTGCCGTCCAATGCACCTGCCATCACCAGAGTGCGGTTACGGATACCAGAGAGGGAAGGCTCAAAATTGACCCTTGTCAAGGCAATGCACAATCCCGAGAATATGGAGGGATCCATCTGGAGCAGCCTCTTTTTCCGCTCATTCACGATTTCAGGAAACGCCTGGATGAAAGAAGGAGGAAACATCCTTTGGATCGCCGTATCCAAACCTGCGGCCATTCCTTTATCCCTAACCGTCCCCGCCATGACCCGCAGGGATTCCTTGCCTGCTTCCGGAAAGGCGGACAGAGCGTCGGCCACAATCAATCGATCGAACTTCTCGCCGTGTCTGATGGCGAGCGCTAAGGAGATGAAGCCCCCCAGGCCGTTACCCAATACATCGGTCTGTTGGGGCAGCTCCAGTGTAGACATCATATCGGCAATCTGGTCGGCGTAGCTGTCAATACTCGAATCGATAGGATCCGACTTCCCGTAACCGGGCAAATTGACCACCCACAACCTGTGATTTCTGGCAAGAGCGGGACGCACCAAATCAAACGCTGTTTGATCTGCAAGCAGCGAATGTAAAAGTACCAAGTCTCGACCCAGACCCTCCTGCTCCACATCCAATACACCGTGCTTTGTTTCAATCAGCATTGACAGCTCCTCCTTTTCGCCGTCGTGTCAACACGCGTTGTTATAGAATGACCTCGGGAGGCGCAGTATACCCCGTCCCGTGAACGGGGTATACCGAAGATGGAATATCTCCTCGCGGGAAGCCCCTCTCAGAGGGAGGAGAGCTTCGCTCGCTTTGGCGCAAACACCCCATTGTCATCGCGTTCTTCTTGTTGCCTGTCCTGGACATGAATGATTAAAGCTATTTTCTTTCCCATGGATACTTTTTGGCTTTGACCTCCGCCTCATATTTTCTTTGGGATTGTTGGAAATAATCCCACACTTTTCTTGCCGGCGCGCCACTCGCTTCTTGTTTAGCCAAAAACCAGTCTTGGGCCTGTTTTGCAGCCTCGCGTGATGTTTTATCATCTTCCGGGCTGAGCCTTTTCATCGTGACTCCATGCTTCGCTTGCCAATCCTTGATCATGCCCCCCTCCAACTTGTAAAGCTCCTCAGCGAGATGAGAGGCATAGTCAAACCTCACTTGCGTGATGATATCTTGATTCTCTTTAGACAGACTGTCCCATAGTTTCGTACTCATAGCCGTCGCACAGGTCAGCACCAGTCCGGTGTCGCCCAAACCTATAAATTTCGTCACTTCATAATGCTTGAAGGCCGAACTGAGCTGGAAGACGAGGTCATACCCAAAAATGGTCCCCCGATCCACGGCCTCATAAATCTCTGCATAGCTCATAAAGATGGGGTTGATCCCCAGGTTTTCCATCCATTTGATACGGGCGCCCCCAAAGGTTCTGAAAGATTTCCCCTTTAAATCGCTTAATTTATTAAAGGGTCTTTTCGTGGCGAACTGGAAGAACCCGCTGTTGTGGTTGCCGATGATCTTAATGCCCGCCTTCTTTAATTCCGCTTTCAGATTGGGCTCGTTTTCTACCGTGTCGATGAGAGCCATGTTCCCGGCCCAATAGTCCTTCACATTGTAGGGCATATCGAGAACCATATAGAGCGGAAAATCGCTCGGGTTGTAGGTGGAGCAAGGCACGCCCACATCACAAACCCCTGACGTGGTTCCCTGCAAGGAATCCTTCCATGGAACCAGGGATTCCATCCAGAAAAATTGAAATTTTACCTGACCTTTCGTTCTTTTCTCTATTTCGTTTGCCCACCATTTTTGATTCTGCCCCTGGAAAGACTTCTCCGGAACAACCCCCGCAAATTTAAGGACCATGGGTTTTTTGTCTTTTGTCTGCGCCAAGAGCGACCCCGACATCAGCGTCACAGCCAGTAAACAGACAACCATAATGAACATATAGCCTTTTACCTTTTTCATCTTTATCCTCCTTTTTGGTCAAATTTCACCACTGATCGACGTCAACCGTAATACATATCCCCCTCTCTCAGGTTTGCAACTCCCTTTGACTCTTGCGCTTGTGATAAACATTTCATCGCATTGGACAAAGATTGAAGCACCAGCAGCGTCAGGCCGATAGCAAAAAGGATCCGAAAAGGCCAGATCGGGAATCGAAAGACGCCGATTCTCATTTCAAGTTGTCCCGTCTGTACAATAGCTATCTTCCATGCCCCCGCTGCCAAAATCGAGTAAATGACAATCCCAAATATATAAGCGAGCGAATCCAAATATCTTTGCGCCCTGTTTGAAAAATGCATGGTCAAAATCGTCACATTGGTATGCTGCCAATGCAGGTTCACGTAGGCCACGCCGAGATAGATACTTACCACCAGCAAGGATTCAGAGGCTTCGAGGGCACAGGGCAAGGGAACATACAATTCGCGTCCCAAGACGTTTAGAAACTCGACGATCAGCATGAGCACAAGAGCAAACGCGGCAATGGCGACGCCATACATTGAGAGATGATCTATCATGCTCAATATCTTTTTGTTCATTTTTTTATACCTCGCTGCATTCGCTATTTCATCAAACCTGGCAACCATAACGCGATGCTGGGATATGCATATAAGATGTAGACCACAAGCACCATCAAGATCACAAAGGGTAATGCTCCGGCAAATATTTCAGTTAATTCAATGGAATCGCCCATGGCCGCCTTCATGACATAAACATTCAGCCCCATCGGAGGGGTGATGCAGCCAATTTCAACGATCATGCACATGATCACACCAAACCAAATGAGGCTGAGACCCTGAGCCTCTATGATCGGGATGACGAAAGGCAATGTGAGGATCATCATGGAGATGGAGTCAAGAAAACACCCCAATATAATGTACATCACAAGGATCGCTGTAAAAAGCATGGTCTTGGTGAGTCCCAAGCCGATGAGCCAAGTGGCGAATGCGTCAACAATACCCGAATAGGTGATAAAGATCGTAAAAATGTTGGCGCCCGCGAATAACAGGAAGATAATCGTACTTGCGACAATCGTCTCCATAACCGCCGTCTTAAAGGCTTTCCAGGTGAGTTTTCTTTTAACCAAAGTGACAGCTAAGGCGGCAATCGCGCCGAGGGCGGCCCCTTCCGTCGGGGTAACGATTCCCGCATAAATTCCTCCGATGGAAACACTAAACATGATCACGATGTCGATAAGTTTTCTCAGGCTGGTGAAACGGGTTTTCCATGTAGTATCCAAGCTTGGATCGATAGGGGCCGAGGAGGGTTTGATCACGGCGAACAGGTATATTCCGAGCATAAAGACGCCTGTATATACGATGCCCGGCAATATACCCGCAATTAAAAGCTGACCTACCGATGTTTCAGTAGCGACTCCATAAATAACCATGATGATGCTCGGAGGAATGACGACCGCCAGTCCCCCGGCCGAGGCGACGATTCCGGTTGCGAATCTTTTGCTATAGCCGCTTTTCACCATCTCCGGCACGGCTATCTTCGCCATGGCTGCGCATTCCGCCAGGCTTGAACCTGCAGAAGCGGCAAAAAGGGCGCACGCTCCCACGGTAGCAATCCCCAACCCTCCCCGTATCTTTCCGATCCAAGCCCTGGCGGCATCGTAAGCCTCGTCTGTGATTCCGGCATAAAATGCAAAATAACCCATCAAAAGAAAAAGGGGAATTGCGGTAAACGTGAATTTTGAAGTGTGGGAATATACCAGATGGGGAAAATATGAAAGGACGCGATCAAAACCCATCAACTCGATTGACCCGACAATCCCTATCCCTGCCAAAGCGAAAGCGATGGGAACTCTCAGAAGAATAAAAACAAGGAGGGCAACGACGCCGATAACACCAACGACAAATGGATCCATCGAATCGATTCCTCTTTTATTCAGACAATCTTCTTCTTAAATTCTTCCACCGTCAGGACATGGCCCAAACAACGTTTCACATTTTCTAAACCGAGTATGTGGAGGTCTTCCCCGTACATACTGGCAACGCAATCCGAGATTACGATAACCTGAAAATCCCGGTTGCAGGCAGTAAATGCTGTGTTCAATACGCATGTGTTTGTATTGATGCCTATCAATACAACGGTTTCTATCTTCAGGATGCGGAGGAGAATTTCGAGATCGGTGCCGTAGAAGCAGTCCAGGCGCTTCTTGTTGTTTATCACATAGTCGCCCTTTACTAAAAGTTCCGGAATGATTTGCGTGCCGGGCGACCCCTCAAGGTTGTGGTCTGCCGCAGTGCTCTTACGACCCGGCGTAAGCCGATTCTCTTCTTCAGCAATCTGATGGAGGGCTTTCCAAAACTTGAGATTTAATCCCTCCGCTCCAAATCCTGTAAGGTTACGCTGAATGAGTATGACATGAATGACCGGAATCTTCTTGGAACGCGCAAAATTGAGGAGTTCTTTCGTGAAGCCAATCACCCTTTTGCAATCCTCCGGAGCAGCCGGCATCGTTGCAATGGAAGGATCCAGATGACCTCGGTGCATATCGATGGGAATAATGGCTGTAGTGGAGGGATTGATGACCAGGTTTTGATTCAATGTGGAGACCATTGCCGACCGATCAATAATCTTTACAGTATCCATAATATCTCCTTTCGTATTATGTCTTATCCTTAAAGAAAGAGACTTCGACTTTTTCCTTTTCGGGAGGAGGAGGCGTCACCTCAGACGCCCCCAGTGAAAAATCTTTGCGGCGACGATAGGTTTCCTGCTTGGCGATTTCCACCGCTGCTTTATTGAAGAGGGTCTTGATTTTTTTCGAACGTTTGGCCTGCTCCTCCTCCGAGAGGTCGATAAAATGGAGGCATCCGTAGAAGCAGAACTGAACGCACTTCGGCGATCCTCCACACAGATCGCATTTGACGGACTTCAGCTTCGGGAAAAACTCGATCGCCCCCACCGGGCAGGCCACGATGCAGCGGTGGCAGCCGATGCATTTGTCTTGGTCGAGATAAATGAGGGGATCCCCCCCTGGCGTCTTCGTTTTTGAAATCGCCTGAACCGGACAAACAGGCATGCACATCGGCTCTTCGCACTGCAGACAAACCGACGGACGCGACCATCCTTTCAACGCATTGCTGATCACGCGGATCCGTGAACGATCGGGTATAAACTCCCCCTCTTTGGCGCCGGAACATGCCAATTCACAGGACCGGCACCCGGTGCACTTCCTCTCATCAATGACTATAGCACGACCCATACGAGATCCTCCCAACATTCAACCCTTCTTCTGGACTATCCTCCGGCAACGATGATGGTGACAATCACCTCATCTCCTTCCTGGAGGGGTGTTTCAAATTTTTCAGGCAACGACAGGACGTTGCGACCATTGACGAGCAGAGCCAACCCCTTTCTGAGTCCGCCGTCGTCCATCAATTCTTCCGCCATTTGCGGACCATACCGGACGATCAGACATTCGAGAAGACCGTCGACGGTCAGATCATCCCCCTCGATCACGGTTCTTCCCTCCCTCAAGCTGTGGGTCAAAGCCCCCAAGGCCCTTACTTGGACTTTCACATTCCGTTCCCCATCAGAGCTTGAATGTTGTATCCTCGTTAAACTTGAACCGATGGAGGGTCTCCCGGGTGGGAATGCCGTTGCTGTCCCAACCCCGAACCGAATAAAAATCCTGCTTCATCTTCTTGAAATTTTCCGCGCCGATCACCCTGTCCTTCGTAGGACCTTCAGGATGGCTTTCCTCGATGACCCGCTTCGGCAGACTGTCATCGGCGGCGGTGAAGCCCTCGCGAGTGTTGATCTGGCGGATGAGGGTCTCGATCATTTCCGCGCACCCGTAAAGATCCTGGACCGAATAATCCCATCCGGTAACGGCATGGAGGTAGTCTCTGAAGTGACGCGTTTCCAGCGGGATAAACTTACCCTGGAAGTCACAGACCAGAAGCGAATGCATGATGCAATTGTCATCCATCAACTCTTTGACCATCTGGCCTTTTCCCTCGGTTGTAAAGGGGTGGACTCCCCCCAGCACTTCCTTCATGGGCGGCCAAGCCCTGCGGTGACATCCGCCCCTGGCGGTGGTTGAGTAAGTGATCGTGCTTCCCCAGCCGGCGCGGGGGTCATAGGCCGGGAATTCAAGCCCCTTTGAATGCATGGCAAAATCTTCCGAACCCCTGCCGATGGCTTTCGCCATATCTCTGACGCCATCGGCGCAAAAGTCGCCGAATCCCTTCCGAAAAGCGATCAGTTCAAGCAGCTCGTTCGCCGTCTGATAATTGCCGAAGCTGAGATCCAGTCCCCCAGTCTCTTTTTCGGTGAGGAGACCCTTTTTCATGCACTCCATGACAAATCCGATCACGTTGCCCGCCGAAATCGTATCCATGCCGAGATCATCGCACAGGTAATTCGCCTTGATGATCGAAGGCAGATAATCGACATCGAGGTTGGATCCCAGCAGTCCGATCGTCTCATATTCGGGCCCTTCCAGCTTTGTGTCCTTGTAAAGGCCTTCATTTACCTCGACAAACTTGCTGCAGCCGCAGATTGGACATCCATAGCAGGCGCGATCCGAAGTCGTCGCATTGGCAACCCCGTCTTTATCGATCGTCCCGATGCCCCTCTCGAACTGACCGGTGGAGAAGTTGCGGGTGGGCAGCATTCCCGCCGGATGGGTGATGTTGAGCGTCAGAGGGGTGCCGTAGCGATGGCGAGCGATCCCGATAGGGCTGACCTTGAATATTTTGTAATGCTCCTGGATCAATGCGAATATCCGCTCCATATCGGCGCATCGTATGCCGCCGCTTCCCTTGACCGCAACGGCCTTCAGATTCTTCGACCCCATGACCGCCCCGGCGCCCCCCCGGCCGGCCTGTCGAAAATATTCGCTGTTCACACAGGCATATTTGACCAGGTTCTCTCCCGCGGGTCCGATGCACATCTCGCCGCAATCCGGATGGAAGGCCTCCTTGAGATAGTCCTCCGTTTCGAAAGAGCCCTTCCCCCAGAAGGATTTGGCATCCCGGATCTCTACCTTTTCATCCTCAATGAATATAAAGACCGGACGAGAGGCCCTGCCGGTGATGACCAATCCGTCATAGCCGGCAAATTTCATTTCCGGGGTCATGCGGCCGCTGGAATAGGTGTCCAACCACCCCCCGGAAGCCGGAGATTTAGTGACAATGACATGTTTCCCCGAACCGGGGACAAGGGCGCCCCCGACAGGTCCGGAAAGCACCATGAGCACATTCTGCGGTGATAGGGGATCGGTTCCCGGCGGGATGAGGTCCCAGTATAGCTTGGCCCCCAGGCCCCTTCCTCCGATATATTTTTTCAATATCGTCTCGGAAAGAGGGATCGTCTTCGTCTTTTCTTTTGTTAGGTCGATGTGCAGAAGCTTTCCCTTGTAACCGTATAACATAAACCCTCCTCTTATTCTGATCTCAAACGGCCTGAATCTTTCTTCCCCTGCTTTTCCGCCCGAGAGCCGGTGTGAGTGAAGATTTTGCCGGCATGAATGACATGTTTCCGGATCAACCTCTCCGCGGCCGATCCATTCTTCTTTTCCAAGGCATCGATAATTTCCTTATGTTCTTTTATGGACGTATGGATCCAGGAATTGTCATCCAGGTTGGCCATGCTCATCATCCGGACCGTATCCCAAAAACGCTTCAATGTTTCGGAAAGGACGCTGATGTCACAGATATCTACGATCAATTTGTGAAATTCCAGGTTGGATTTGATGGACAGGGACAATTGCTTTTCTTTAGCTCCCCGTTTCATCATTCTTTCAATCTTTTTCAGACTCTCGATATGGGTACTATTTATCTTTGAGCAGGCAATCCGGCCGGCCAAACCTTCCAGGACGGACCTTACCAAAAAGATCTCCGCCATCTCGGTGCGGTTCGGCCTGGTCACGACGAGCTTCCGACCCGGCATGCGCAGAAGCAGACACTCCGATTCCAATTTCCGAACGGCCTCCCGCACCGGTGTTCGACTGACCCCGGTCTCTCTGGAAATGTCCATCTCTTTGATGGGGGTGCCGGGGGGGATTTTTCCAGAGACAATGGCCCTGCGCATGGAGACGTAAAGTGCATTGCTTAACGAAGAATTGGCGAATTCTTTCCACTCGATTTGAATGCCCAAATTCCGAAGATGGCTCGGTGTAGATTTCATGTTGCGTACATGTATACATTTTCAAAAAAGGCTGTCAAGCACTTTTTTAAGGTCATGAGGATTCACATTTTTCATTGATGCACCTTATGTCATTTTGATTGACAAGCCCCGCTGATTGTGAAATATCTCTCATTCAGTTGTGTGCGAATGAATGGGTGTTTACAGTCATTAAGCGAGGTGCCGCGATGGATCGCAAGCTGATCATACACAAATCACCGAACCTCATCCTCGCCGGTTTTGGCGCGCTGGATAAGATGGGCGAGGAGGCCGGAAACCTCGAAGCCAAGACAGCGCTCCTGGTCACCGATAAGGGCATTATCGCGTCGGGGGTCAGCGCGAAGGTCGAAAAGGTGCTGACGGACCAGAAGATCGCCGTGGATCTTTTCGATCAGGTCATCCCCGATCCCGATATCGCCTGCTGCGAGCTGTGCATCGAAAAAGCCAAAGCCGGTCGCTACGATCTGGTTGTCGGCGTCGGCGGCGGCAGCGCGATGGATATCGCCTCCGTGACCTCTACCCTGTGCACAAATCCAGGCAGCGTGAACGATTATTTCGGCGTCAATCTTCTGAGAAAACAGGGAATCCCCACCTTTCTGGTGGCGACGACCGCCGGGACCGGCGCCGAGGTCACGCCGAACGCCATTCTGACCGATACGGCGGCCAAGCTCAAGAAGGGCATTGTCAGTCCCTATATCCTGCCCCGCGCGGCCGTGGTCGATCCGGAGCTGACCCTTTCCATGCCCCCGCGG
>Ga0154452_1069_pt1 | contig 19944 bp, 15 predicted proteins | sample RifGroC2_FD_105645 | JGI IMG/M metagenome (GOLD analysis project Ga0154452, IMG submission 105645) | Syntrophus sp. GWC2_56_31 | reverse complement strand
AGGTTTGACCACGGTGATAGACCGGATTCGCTCCCGCCCGCTGTAACAAGGATACCATCGCCTCTCCGATATGGGGAAGGAAGAGATCGACAGTGCACGGGATGAACATGGATACTTCTTTCATTTCGAATTGCCTATGCCATTAAATACTTCTTCTTCACCCCTTCGTTCGCTTCGAGCTCGGCTACGGTTCCTGCAAAGCGAATTCTGCCGTTATCGATGACATATGCCCTGCTGATCATCTTCAGAGCCGATCTTATATTCTGTTCCGACAGCAGGATGCTGATGCCGGCATCCCGCAGCTTGAGAATCTGCGCCTCGAGATCACGGACGATAAGCGGCGCCAGTCCTTCCGTCGGTTCGTCGAGCAGGAGAAGTTCCGGCCCCCCCATAAGCCCCCTGGCAATGGTGAGCATCTGCTGTTCGCCGCCGCTTAAGTTCCCCGCCCGTCTTGATTTTATCTCACCAAGAGCGGGGAAAAGCCCGTATACCCTCGCTTTGTTCCATTCGGTCCCCCTGCTAAACACGATCTCAAGGTTATCGTCAACGCTTAAATCTGCAAAGACCCTTCGGTCATCGGGGACATAACCGATCCCTTTTCGGAAGAGCAAAAAGGGTTTGCAGCCGGTAATATCTTCATCGTTGAAGGATATGCACCCTTCCCTGGGAGGGGTAAGGCCCATGATGCTCCGCATGGTGGTGCTTTTGCCGGCGCCGTTTCTCCCCAGAAGACCCACCACCTCGCCCCTGTTGACCGTTAGGGAGACACCGAAAAGGATATGGCTCGAGCCGTAATAGGTCTCAATTCCTTTCACTTCAAGCATGACGCCCTCACAATAAAAAGCAAAATCCTTGCATCGGGGAAGGCTTCGTAAAAAGGCCGCAGGCAAGGCGCGCGAACCCTGAGGAGTGAGGCGTACTTTGGCGTACGCTGCAACGACGAAGGGTGAAGCGCAACGCAGCATCCGGCCTTTTTACGAAGCCTTCAAGCATGTATCGCTCCCCCCCAGATATGCATCCTGAACCGCCTCGTTGCACCGCACTTCCCCGCAGGACCCCTGGATCACCGTACCGCCTCTCACCATAACCATAATTCGGTTGGCAATACCGAAGACAATTTCCATGTCATGTTCGCAGAAAAGGATGGTAAGTCCCATGGTCCGGGAGAGCTTTTTAATGAGGTCGATGCACCGTGAGGTCTCTTCGGCAGCCATGCCGGCGGTGGGTTCATCGAGGATAAGAAACTCGGGGCTGCCCCCCAGGGCCATCGCGATCTCCAGGACTTTACGGTCACCGTGGGAGAGCAGCGCCGTAGTGCGGTTTTTCTTCTTCAGGAGGCCGACACTTTCGAGAATCTCGTCCGTTTCTTTAATTGCCAAGCTTGCCGAAGGGGTAAAGAGGTTCCAGGTCTTTTTCTCGCGGGACAATACGGATATCTGCACGTTCTCAAAAACGGTAAGTCTTTGAAACACATTGACGATCTGAAAGGAGCGGGAAATGCGTTTTCTGCAGACTTCATAGGGCGCGAGCCCTGTAATGTCTTCTTTTTTAAAGAGTACCCTGCCCGAATCGGGTTTGATAATCCCGGTAATGAGGTTGAAGAGGGTTGTCTTCCCTGCCCCGTTTGGCCCGATGACCGCGACGATTTCGCCTTTTTCCACCGCAAGGTTTGCCTGGTTCACCGCTTTGAATCCGGCAAAGGTTTTTGACAGGGCCGTGACTTCTAACACTTATTGCTCCTCGATTTCCGGTTCTATAAATCCCCTTTTGAATTTATCCTCGACATAGCCAAGGATGCCGCTGGGCAGGAAGAAGATAACGAGCATCATGGTGATGCCCAGAACAAGCGCCCAATAATCCGTATAGGTACTCACAAAGGTTCTCAGCGCAACGATGACGGCAGCGCCGAGCATCGGCCCCAGGAATGTAAACCACCCCCCCAGCAAACACATGATCACGATTTCCAGGGAAAGGGTCCAGAAAAGCATGTCGGGGAAAACCGTATTGTCAACCACAACAAAAAGAGAACCCGCAACCCCCGCAAAAAATCCGGCAAGGACGAGGGCAAGGAGTTGATGCCTCCGAACGTTTATCCCGATCATCTCGCTTCTCACCGGATTGTCCCTGATCCCCTGGAGGACGCTCCCGAAAGGAGAACGGATCATCTTCCACATGATGAAGAGAGATACGAGGGTAATGATCAACGTAAAATAGTAGGCGCTCTTCGGTGATGAAAGCATCTCCGGCATAGGTATGCCGTGTATCCCGTCATCGCCTCCGGTAAAGGCGTACCAGCGGTAGACAATGACCCAGACAAGGGAGCCGAGAGATATCTGCAGCATGCCGAAGTAAAGCTTGGAAAGGCGGATGCAGATGATGCCGAGAAGAAAGCCGAAAGCGGCGGACACCAGAGGCCCGGCGATGAATGCACATAGGGCGGGCAGGCTTGTCTTCATCAGCATAAGCGTCGTTCCATAAGCGCCAACCCCATAGAATACGGCATGGTGGAACTGGAAAATCCCTCCGTATCCGAGGACAAGGTTCAGGCTCGTGGCAAGAAGACCGTAGAGCAAAATGATCGAGGCGAGATACACGTAAAATCGCGGGAGAAATAGAGGGAGCAGAAGAAGAGCGATGATGCCCAAACCCAGCCCCAAAAGGGTTTTTCTGCTCATACGCACTCCATTACCATGTGGACTTGAGGAGCCCGGTAGGCCTGAAAAGCAATACGACAACCACGGCGAGATAGGGGAAAATAATTCCAAACTTCGGCCATATGAGAATGCCCAGCGACTGCGTTAGGCCGAATATCAACGCGCCGAGCAGTGCACCCCATATGTTCCCCAATCCTCCCATGATGACGATGAGGAATGCCTCTATGATGAGGTTGTGGTCCATGCCGAGCGTAACGCTCACCGTAGGCGCCACAAGGACGCCCCCAAGTCCGGCAAGGTAACAGCCGATGACAAAGACGCTTGCAAAAACCCGGCTTACGTTGATGCCCACAGCGCCTACCATCTCCCTGTCTACCGCCGCCGCCCGGGCTATCTTCCCCATCTTTGTCTTGTTCGTCAGAAGCCATAGGAGTATGGCCACAACGGGACCTGCAATGAGGAGGAAGAGGTTATAGCGGGGAAAAGGAAGGCCTCCGAAGAGGGGCACAAAACCTTGAAAAATATGGGGCACCGGTACCGATTTGTACTCGCCGCCCCATACAAGTTTCACAAGGTCGCCAAAAACGAGGGAGAACGCAAAGGTAAGGAGGAGGAGCATGAGGTGCTCCCGTTCGTAGAGGAACTGAAACATCCCCCTTTCCGCAATAAGGCTGATCAAGGCCACGGCTAAAGGGGCAATAATAAGGGCCATCCAGAAACCGGCAGAGCCGCCGCCGAACAGCTTCGTCACGGTGAAGGCCGTAAATGCCCCGATCATATAGAGAGAGCCGTGGGCCACATTGGGAATCCTCAGGACTCCCAGAATGAGGGTCAGGCCCGAGGCCACAATAAACAGTATGGTAGTGCGGCTCAGGCCCACAAACATCTGCGACAAAACACCCGCCGGTATGATCGAGTAGACGGCGTCCATGTATAGAACTCCTGCGAGAGGGCTCCTACTTGCGGCTCTTGATGACCTCATCACAGGTAGGCATGTAATCCTTCGCCTGGATTACCTGAATATCGCCTGCCACGAAAAAGTTGTACTTGGGGTCCTTCTTCGTCACCCCGAAATACATCGGAAGCTCGAGCTGATGGTCACACCCCCTGATTGCCATTGGGCCTACAGGGCTGTCGAGCGACATGCCTTCGAGGGCCTTGATCAGAGCTTCTTTATCAATCTTGCCGGCTTTTTTGTACCCCTCGGCGATGAACCTGGCTGTCATATACCCGGAAAGGGCGCCGATTCTCGGTTCTCTGTTGTATGCCTTCTTGTACTCATCGACAAATGCCCTGTTCGACGGGGTATCCGGATAGTAGAAGAAATAGTTGGCCGTTCCGAAGACGCCTTCGGGCGCGTTTTGTTCCTGGGGTTTCAGAACCGAAAGCTCGATGGCCGTGTGCTGATAAAATGGTATCTTCTGGCTTAAGCCGGTCGCCTTTGCGGCCTTCTGGAAATTGACCATGCCGGCGCCGCCGGTGGCCACGATGATGAAATCGGGCTTGGCTGCAAGAATCTGGGTAATATAGGGGGTAAAATCGGCTTCTCCGACTTTCCACCACGACTCTCCAACCTTCTGAATCTGCGGTTTCATCTTTTTCAGGTGATTCCAGAGACTGTCTGCAATGGCATGGCCGTATTCATAATCGTCGCCGGCGATCCAGTATTTTGCGTATGGTTTTTTCGCCAGTGCAACGGCGGCAGCCTTTCCTACCATAGCGGTATTTTCGTTCATATTGAATACGTACTGGTGTCCTTTTTCGCCGATGATCTTCTCGCTTTTTGAAAAGGTTACAAAAAATGGCAGCTTCTCTTTTTTCGCGAAATCGGAAATGGCAAGAGCAGTCGCGCTGTTGATCGTACCCATGAGAATGTCGACCTTTTCCTTCAGTACAAGCTCCTTTGCCATGGCAAGGCCGATATCCGGCTTGAACTTCTCATCGCGGGTAGCGTATTCGATCTTTTTCCCGAGGACGCCGCCCTTTGCATTGATTTCATTGACGGCAAGCTTGAAACCGTCCAGGACATCCATGGTAAATGTCGTTGCCGGTCCCGTGTAGGTATCAACAATGCCAACCTTTATTGCGTTTTGGGCATACGCGAGCGGACATACCATTAACAAACCGACAAAAAACACCAAAGACGTGGAAAGAAATACTGTTTTTTTCATTATGGCACCCCCTTTATGATTTTTTACCGCTTATTCTCCTGTCCTTCGTATCAGGGTTTCTAAAATACATTCCTGCGTTTGTCAATCTTAATCCTGTTCTTTACGGTTTGTTCTGTTTTAATACCATATCTTGTGGTTTCTTTCCCCACCTCCACATTCCATTGTATTTTTTTCTTTACAAGCCCCTTTTCTTCTGTTAGAATCCACCAAACTTTTTTTTCTCTCGGCGGATCGATAGAAGATGAGACTCAAAAAGCTGGAAATCACAGGGTTCAAATCGTTCATGGAGAAGGTCACCGTCGATTTCTCCCCCGGGATCAGCGGCATCGTCGGCCCGAACGGCTGCGGCAAGAGCAACATCGCCGATGCGATACGCTGGGTCATGGGCGAGCAACGGGTCAGAACGCTCCGCGGGAAGAAGATGGATGATGTCATCTTCAACGGCTCGGAAGAGGCCTCTCCCGTCGGAATGGCCGAGGTCTCCATGTCGCTCACGGCGGATGAAGATCAATTCCCCGGAACTTACGCGGAGTTCAAAGAGGTGATGATCACCCGGCGCCTCTTCCGCGATGGAGAAAGCGAATATACGATCAACAAGATCCCCTGTCGCCTGTTGGACGTCCGAGAATTTTTCATGGGCACGGGCGTAGGCGCCAGGACCTACTCCCTTGTCGAGCAGAACAGCGTCTATTCCCTGGTCGAGGCGAAGCCGGAGGAGCGGCGGCAGTTCATCGAAGAGGCCGCCGGCATCTCCAAGTACAAAAGCCGGAAAGAATCGGCCGTCCGGAAGATGGAAGCGACCCAGCAGAACCTGGTCCGCTTGAACGACATCATCCGCGAGGTCAAGACGCAACTCGGCGCTATCTCCCGGCAGGCCAAAAAGGCGGAACAATACAAGACCCTGAAGAAGGAGGTGAAGGAGGCCGAACTGACCGTCGCCCTCCAGACGAATGCCGACCTGCTGGCCCAGCGGTCCTCACGGGAAGCGGCGATACGTGCGTTCAAAAACAGGGAGATAGAAATCCGGACGCATCTGCAGGGTCTCGAAGCCGCGTTGGAGGCATTGAAGGCGGGGCTCCTCGAAGACGAAAACCTCATCGCCGCCCATCAGGAAAAACTCTACGGAACAAAGAACACCGTCAACATCAAGGAGCAGGGTATCGAATTCTCCCGGCGGAAGATTGCCGACCTGGAGGCAAGAAGACAGAAAGACCTTGCTGAGGGCGAGGCGCTGAAGCGGCGAGAAGGCGAGACAGGCGAGGAGATCGCCTCCCTGCGAGCAGCCGCGACGGAAGCAGAAGGGACAATCGAAGGCCTCAAGCGGGGCGTCGCCGAAAGCGCGCAGGCCCTCGACGAACTCAGGAACATGGAGCGGAACTGTCGGCAGGATCAGGAAGAGAAGAAGATCCGCTATATCGATATCGTGACCGAAAAGGCCAAGCTGAAAAATACGGCGGCAAGTCTCGCCCGGATGATCGAAGATTTCGGAAAGCGTGAAGCGCACGAGAACCGGGAGATCGAAGAGAACGGGAAGCATGCGGCGGAGCTTCGCCGTTCGCTGGAGCACTTCCGCTCGGGGCATGCCGCCGAGGAGGAAAGCTTCACCGGGCTCGGCGGGAGAAGGGAAGAGATAACCGACGAACTCGAGAGGGCCAGGGGCGAAGCGGCGCAGAGGGACGAAAAAATAGCCGAACTCCGCGAGGAGAGCGGAAGGAAGGCGGCGCGCCTCGCCTCGCTGAAGGAATTCGATGAGGATTACGCCTGGTGCAACGAAGGGGTCAAGTCCCTGATGGCCGGCGGCAAGGGGTCCGACCGTCAGGGACTCTCCCGTGAACTGTTTCTGGGGCTTGTCGCCGACCATATCCGGGTGCCCCGCGAGTACGAGACGGCCGTCGAGGCGGTTCTCGGGGACAAACTCCAGTACGTCGTCGTGAAAAGCCAGACCGACGGCATCCGGGCGATCGATTATCTCAAGAGCTCCTCCCTCGGACGGGGGAGCTTCGTCCCGCTCGAGGTCCGGCCGCACGCCTCCGGCGCGTCCGCATTCGAACATCTCAGGGAAGCGGTGCCCCTGATCGAGAGGATCGTCGTCCAGGAAGACTACCGGGCCGTCGTCAATGAGCTTTTGGGCGACGTCCTTCTCATCCCCAACCTCGTCAACGGCATCTCCCTCTGGCAGCAGAACGGCTTCTGCGGCACATTTGTCACGCCGGAAGGGGACATCATCAGCCCGAGCGGCATCCTGACGGGCGGAAGCGGAAACGGCAGCGAAAAAAGCCTCCTGCGCAACCGGCGGGAAATCGTCGAACTCGCCGAAGAGGTGGAAGCGCTGACGACCGAGCTCGGCGAAGAACAAAGCGGCAGGAAACGGACCGCCTCGCTTATCGCCCAGTGGGACGAGGAGCTTCTCCGGCTCCGTTCCCAGCTCCACCTCACCGAGCTCCGTATGAACGGGCTCAAGAAGGATGTCGAGCGTTACGAAGGCGAGATGCGCCAGGTGGCGGATCGGCTCAAGGTCCTCGAATTCAATCGGGAAAATCTCCGGTCGGAAGCTGCCGAGGCCCGCGAGAGGATCACACGGCTCGGGGCGGAGATGGAGGACCTGGAGGGTCGCGAGGCGGCCCTGAACGAGGCGATGGCCGTCACCAGTAAAAGATGGGACGCGCTCCGGACCGATCTGGAGGAGCGGGAAAGCGCCCTTACGGAGCAGAAGATCCGGTTGGCCTCCCTCGAGGAAAAGCGCGAGGCCGATCTGAAGACCCTGGCCCGCCTGGAGACTTCTCTCACCGACCGCTCCCGCGAGATCGAAACCAGAATCGCCGATGCCGAAGCCTGTGACCGCGAGTCGCAAGCGCTCACCGCCCAGATCGCGACCGAGGAAGAGGCGCTGAAAACACTCTATGCCGAATGCGAAAGGCTCGAGACGTCCCTCTCCGGAAAGCGGAACTCCCTCTCGGAAAAGGAGGCCCGCTTCCGGGCGGGGGAGGCGGAGATCCGCGAGGTCAAGCAGACCCTCGAGAGTCAGCTCCGCGAAGGAAGCGAGTTGGAGATGTCTTTCAGGGAGATCGCCATGCAGATGGAGAATCTCCGGCGGAACATCCAGGAGAAGTACGCGACGGATCTCACCGAAATGATCCCCGGATTCCAGCCGCTGGAGGAAGAGGCGATCGGGGAGCTCGCCGCAAAGCTAGAAAAAGACCGCCATGCCGTCGAGAACTTCGGCGAAGTCAATCTCCTGGCCCTGAACGAACACGAGGAACTGAAGACCCGCTATGAATTTCTCACCGCGCAGGTCGCCGATTTGAACGCTTCCCTGGAGACGCTCCGGACAACGATCGCCCGGATCAACGCCATTTCCCGAAAACGGTTTGCGGAAACCTTCGAGGGGGTCAACAGGTGCTTCCAGGAGGTCTTCACCCGCCTCTTCCCCGGCGGCCGCGCCGAGCTCCGGCTGACCGACGAGAGCGACCTGCTCGAAACGGGCGTCGACATCGAGATCCGGGTCCCCGGGAAACGGACCCAGAGCGTCACCCTCCTCTCGGGCGGCGAGAAATCCCTCTCGGCGATTGCACTGATCTTCTCCATCCTCGTCTATCGCCCCGTCCCCTTCCTTCTCCTCGACGAGGTGGACGCGGCGCTCGACGATTCGAATATCTCGCTTTTCAACCGCCTCGTCAAAGAGACCGTCTCGCATTCCCAGATCCTGCTGATCACCCACAACAAAAAGACGATGGAGATCGCCGACAGCCTTTACGGCGTCACGATGCAGAAGCAGGGGATCTCTACACTGGTGTCCGTCAACCTTAATTGATCTCAAATCATGGAACAGGATAACAAAAAAAACGGGCTCTTCGACCGTCTGAAGTCGGGGCTTGCAAAAACCCGAAAACTCCTCCTCACGGACGTCGACGACATCATCCTCGGGAGCAAGGAGATCGACCAGGCGCTTTTCGATGAGCTGGAAGAGACTCTCATCGTGGCCGACGTGGGACCGGCCTTTGCCGGCGAACTCATCTCTTCCCTGAAGGAAAAGGTCCGACGGAAAGAACTCGGCAATCCCGAAACCCTCCGGAAGGTCCTCAGGGAAGCGATGCGGGAGATCCTTCTTAGTAACGAAGCCCCCCTCCGGATCCCGCCGGGTGAAATCTACACGATCATGGTCGTCGGGGTGAACGGGACGGGGAAGACCACAACAATCGGAAAGCTTGCCCATCAACTGAAATCGGAGGGCCACAACGTGACGCTCGTCGCCGCGGACACTTTCCGCGCGGCCGCGATCGAACAGCTCGAGGCGTGGGCAAAACGGGTAGATGTCCCGCTGATCCGCCGGGCAGCGAACGCCGATCCCGCCGCCGTCGTCCATGACGCCATCCGCGCCGCAAAGACCGGCCTCCCTGGGCCGGTCATCGTCGACACGGCGGGGCGCCTCCACACGAAGGTCAACCTGATGGATGAGCTCAAGAAAATGAAGCGGATCATGGGGCGGGAGCTCCCGGGCGCGCCGCACGAGGTCCTCCTCGTCCTCGACGCGACCACGGGTCAGAACGCCATCGCCCAGGCAAGGATGTTCAAGGACGAAATCGGCGTCACGGGTCTCATCCTGACGAAGTTGGACGGGACGGCGAGGGGGGGCGTCATCGTCCGGATCGCCCAGGAGCTGAACATTCCGCTCCGCTACATCGGGGTCGGCGAGCAGTTGGGCGATCTAAGACCATTTCGATCGGAAGAGTTCATCGAGGCCCTCTTCTCCGAGAATGGCCGCTGATACGCCTTCAACCGGGAGCCCTGGATGAGATGCCAGACAGGAGCGCTTATCAGATGACAGGCAGGATACTGGCCATCGGCGACATCCACGGCTGCAGCCGTCAGCTGAATCTGCTTCTTGACCGGATCGGAATCGACCCGCACGAAGACACCCTCATCTTCCTCGGCGATTACCTCGATCGCGGACCCGATGCCCGAGAGGTGATCGATACGCTCCTCGACCTCAAAACGAGCTGCCCGAATTCGATCTGCCTTCAGGGAAACCATGAATCGATGTTCCTCAACTATTACCTGAGAGGGCAAGATGAAGAGCTCTATCTTTACAACAGCGGCCGAAACACCCTGGACTCCTACGGCCTCACCCTTGCCGACGCCCGGGCGGGGACCGGATTTCCGGAGCGCCACCTGAATTTTCTCCTCTCCCTTCCCCTCTGTCATGAAACGGAAGAATTTCTCTTTGTCCACGCGGGACTCAGACCGGGCATCCCCATCGACCAGCAGTCTCCTGAGGATCTCCTCTGGATCCGTTCCGAATTCATCGATGCGCGCTGGGATTTCGGCAAGATCATCGTCTTCGGGCACACCCCCTTTAACAAGCCTCTGATCGAAAAGAATAAGATCGGAATCGACACGGGGGCGGTTTACGGCGGCTGCCTGACCTGCATCGAGCTCCCCTCCCGTAAAATCCATCAGGTTTGAGGGGGGTCAGGTCTTTAAATTTAGCAAACGCTAAATTTAAAGACCTGACCCCCGAAATCCCCGATTGACACCCACCATAAAGAGTGTTAGACGAATCGCTCTTTCGGACCAACACCCTCGCCCCTGTAGCTCAGACGGATAGAGCGACGGATTCCTAATCCGCAGGCCGAGTGTTCGAATCACTCCAGGGGCACCAACAATATAATATCGGTCTTTCTTCCGAGCTGACACCGTTTGTCATTACAGAGGGGCATCAGATGAAAGATAAATCCTTGAAAAATCCAGGACTGGTCGAAGAGATATCCGCCTTGAAGCAGAGAATCAAGGAACCGGAACCATCTGAATCGGAACACAAGCCGGCGGAGGAGGAAAAACATCTGAACATGGGGGAAGCCCGGCGGTCGGCCGAGGAAATGGCCATCATCGCTGAAATCGGCCGGGTGATCAGTTCTTCACTGGATATCGACGAGGTGTATGAGAGTTTCGTTACCGAGGCAAGAAAGCTGATCCCCTCTGACCGGATCAGCGTGACCGTGATCAACCCCGATGGAAAAAGCTTTACCAACGCTTACGTGTCGGGATTTGACATTCCCGAGCGGAGGCCCGGCACTATTGCCCCCATAGCAGGGTCGGTCAGCGAGATATTCATGAAGAAGAGATCCGGTCTGATCATCCATGTAGAGGATCCCGAAGACTTTGTCAAACGGCTTCCCGGCGTTACCGTCAGTTTGGTCGTTCGGGCGGGAATCCGGTCGATGATCGGCGTTCCTATGATATCCCGGGGCAAGCTGATCGGTGTGCTGCATTTTCGGGCGATAAGACCGAATGCTTACACCGAGCAAGATCTCCGCCTGGCGGAGAGAATCGGAGACCAGATCGCCGGGGCGATCGCCAATGCGCGGCTTTTTCTTGAGTGCAAGCAGGCGGAGGAGTCACTACAATGGGTAAACGATCAACTGGAGCAGCGTGTAGTGGAGCGTACGAGCGAGTTGCTGCGGGTTAATGAGGAGTTACGAACAGAGATCACCGTGCGTAAGCGGGTGGAAGAGGCGCTGCGGGGGAGCGAGCAGCTCTTGCAGTCCTACATCGATGGCGCCGGTGACGCGATTTACGCAGTGGAGACCGATACCGGCCGGATTCTGAACTGCAATTTGCGGGCATGCCTTGACCTTGGCTACAGCAGGGACGAACTCCTAAAGCTGTCAGCAAAGGATATCGAGACCGGTTTTTCATCCGATCAGATCGATGCGTTTCACTTCGATGTGAAGCAGAAAGGAGTGAAAACGTTTGAAGGGATGCACAAGCGGAAGGATGGATCGGTATTCCCGGTCGAAATTCGTCTCAGTTTGATATCTTCGGCCCAACCGGGACTCATGATTTCTATTGTTCGTGATATCACCGCGCGCAAGCAGGCGGAGGAGGAACTGGAAAGGTATCGATTATCCCTTGAGGAGATGGTCAAGGAACGAACCGCGGAGTTGGAAATCAAGAACGTCACCCTTCAGGAACTCAATACGACGCTTAAAGTTCTCTTGAAGCAAAGGGAAGAGGATAAGCAGGACATGGAAGAGCGATTCGTGATGAATGTACATAGCTTGGTTCTCCCCTTTGTGGAACAGATGAAAAAGGGGCGTCTCGATGTCGGACAGCAACCCCGTCTTGAGATCGTAGAAACACATCTCCGTGATATTACAATGCCCTTGCTGAAAAACATCAGGAAGTTCAATCTCACTCCCAAGGAACTCAAGGTGGCTGCACTTGTCAGGAATGGCAAGTCAACAAAGGAAATCGCAGAGATATTGGCTGTAGCCGCCGGATCGATCGATGTCCACAGAAACAATATAAGAAAAAAACTCGGGTTGAACAGCAGAAGGACAAATCTCCAATCATATCTTGAGACACTTGCGTGATTGGGTTTCGTGTGATGTCCCGCTCTATTTGGTTTTGATATATGCAGGTTTCAACTTTTGATAATCGTCCGCACTGTACCTCGCCTTCCTGTTCTCATCCCGAATGACCGCCGGGTCGGTCAAAACGAGCTTTAAAATATCCGATTCCGGGTATTCCATCTTGGCATAGGACCGACCCACGGCATTGTTGTTCAGATCCTGGTAACTCTCAATATTCATATTCTCAATCGCTTCTTTCGACATCTTCGCCTCGTCTTCAAAGACCTCGTGAGCGTCGGTGACCTCTTTCGCAAATGCTTCGCCAAATGTTTTAGCGAGGAGATAATTCCACAGCGTATGGCGATATGCATCCTCCGGGATGCTTGGATCACGCTGACGGGCCAGTTTCGCAGTTACGGCGGCCTTGTCGCGAATTCTCAAAAGCTGCGGCGCCTTGATGGGATTGCGGGAAATCACCTCTATGTCCATACCGGTTGCTTTCTCACCGGACATCGCCGCCGCGACGATCTTTAAATCATCCTTATCCATGACAAGCCGGTATTCATCGTCTTTCTTTTCTACCGAAAGCTTTGCGGTATAGGACTTCTTTCTTATCTCAAACACCTCGGTCGCCGAAAAAGAGATTGGGATTTTCGTCGCACCGTTCGTTGAAAACATATTGATCTCCCTGATCAGATCACGCACCTGCTGATAAACGGCCCTCTTGCTGAAACCCTTCAACTTGACGAGGACTTTTAAATTGCCCCTCTCCATGCGGTCTCCGGCCCTGGAAATATCCGACATGACGCCGGATCCCCCCTCTTTGGCCAAAGCGCTCAATCCCTTCACGTCCAAAAGAACGGCGGGTTCGGAGAAGCTTTCCAGGCTGATCGTCATCGCACCGATCATGATGGAAAGCTCCTCGGCAGTCTTTGCCGTTTCGTCCCGCACGATCCGCACATCGAACGAGACGCCCTCCCATGTCACCGCATCATAAGAACTGAAGTTGACGTCTCTAAACTGCGGCCGTGTATATTCAATATTGGGACTCTTGATGTTCTTGACGATAGTGTCAATCGCCCTGTCCGAAGCCATTTCCAAAATCATGCCGGAAACCAGATACAATCCGCACGCGATGAGCACAAAAATCAAGAATGTGATGAATTTTTTCATAGTTGGATGACCTCCGATCTCATTCTATCATACCAGTAAAGACAATACATTGGGACCGATTGCTCCACAGACCTGATCAAACAGGTCTAGGTCTGGCGGGACGCTGCAACATGACGGCCGGCCGTCTGCCACCATATGGCCAGGAGCAACGGCGCCACAGCGGCAGCGGCCGCCGCCAGGCTCATTATCGCATAACCGCCGACGGCATACACCACGCCGCTGATCACCTGGCTGCCGGCCGAGGTCAGGTTCAGCATCAGGTCGTTGAACCCCTGGGTCTTGGCCCTCTCGCCGGGCGAGAGCTGGTCGGCAAGCAGGGCGGATCCGGCCACGTAGGCGAAGTTCCATCCCAGCCCCAGGAGGAAGAGTGCAATCAGCAGCGGTATCAGGCCGGTGGAGGGAGCGGCCATCAGGCAGGAGACGATCATGACGACCGATCCCACGATGATCGTCTGACCCCGCCCCCAGCGGTCGGTCATCCGGCCGGAGAGAATCGAGAAGGCGTACATCCCCAGGGTGTGGGCGGAGATGACCAGCGAAATCGCGCTCAAGGGGTGGTCGCACGCTTTCATATGGACCGAGGTGATCGACATCGGCACCATCATCACCATCTGGGCAAACACCACGCTGACCATGGCCACGATCACCCCCGGCTGCCGCACGATTTCCGAAAGGAAGCGCGTCCCCTGCCGGGGGATCGATTCCGGATGCAGGAGGGCGAGTTCCCTCCCTATGTCGCGCGGGTCCGGTCTCAACCCCGTGAAAACCAGGATCGCTGCCACAATCAGACCGACAAAGCCGACGCCATAGGGGCCCATCAGCTCCGGGAATCCGGCCCACTGCGCCAGACTCCCGGTGGGTCCCACCAGAAGAGGACCGACCACCGCACCCACCGTGCTCCCCAACACCACATGGGAAATCGCCCGACCCCGTTGCGATGGCAGGTGGACCTCGGCTGCGGCGAAACGCCCCAGGTCCACTGCCGACCTGGCTATCCCCACAAGGACGAGACCGATCAGAAAGAAAGACAGAGAACGACCGATCACGGCGCCCATTGCAATCACCGATCCGATCACCCCGATCACCTGACCCAGAGCAAGGCCTCCTCGTCTCCCGATCCGCTCCATGCTCAGACCCCAGATCAGGGCCCCGCACGCCTGCCCCAACACATAAGCGGCTCCGGGCACTCCCGCCATGGCCCGCTGCCCGCTCAAATCGACGCCCACGAGAGCGTTTACGGTGAAAGCGGCGATGAATCCGGCCGAGCTGAGGCTCTGAGACAGGAACAGTACGTTTGTGATCTTCCTGGCGATACGGGAATAGTCCTTCACATTTTTCTCCATGGGATACGGTCCTTGCAGATGTGTTTATTTTAGAAATCTCTTCTACACCGTATCGCCCATCAGGACAATAAAAAGATAGCGCCGCCAGAAGTGTCTTGACGGCAGATCCTTTTTTTTCTATCCTGTTTCCCGTAAAGTGGAGCTGCAACCATGAATCCCTATGAGGCGCGTCCTCCGTTTGAACAGGGACCGATCCGGCCGCCGAGTGAAGCCAGGAGCCTTCTCATCCGGGTGACCAGGAACTGCGCCTGGAATAAGTGCGCCTTCTGCCATACCTATCAGGGGGCGAATTTCTCACTCCGGCCGGTGTCCGAGATCAAGGAAGACATCCTCCGGATGGCCCAGGCGGCAGAGCGGATCCGGACACTGTCGGTGGAGAATGGCGAGGATGGGTGTATCGGCGAGAAGACCTTCAACCGGATTTTTTCTCCGGAAGGAAATCAGGACGAATGCCTACGGTCGCTCGCGTCCTGGCTCTATTACGGGGGGGAATCCGTCTTCCTGCAGGATGCTGACTCTCTGATCATGAAGACGGACGATCTGGCAGACGTGATCGCTTCCCTCCGCGAGGCATTCCCTTCCATCCGGCGGATTACCACCTACGCCCGCGCGAAGACCGCCGCAAGAAAGTCGGTGGACGAACTGAAGCGTCTGCGGGAGGCAGGACTTTCCCGGATCCATATAGGAATGGAAACCGGATATGATCCGCTGCTCAAGTTTATCAGAAAAGGGGTGACCGCCGCCGAGCAGGTCGCGGGGGGGCAGAAGGTCCGGGAGGCCGGCATCTCCCTGTGCGAATATGTCATGCCGGGTCTGGGCGGAAGCCGATGGTCTGTGGAGCACGCCGTGGAGACCGCCCGGGCGCTGGGCAGGATCAACCCCGACCATATCCGGCTGCGAACCCTTCAGGTCGTTCCGGGAACCTGGCTCGCGGAAAAGGTCCGGCAAGGCGAATTCCAGGCGCTGGATGATGAAGCGATCCTGCGAGAGATCAGGCTTTTCTTCGAGACGCTGGAAGGGATCACGACGGAAGTCGTCAGCGATCATATCCTGAATCTCCTCGAAGAACTGGAGGGGAACCTCCCCGGCGACCGGGAGCGGATTATCGGGAGTATCGACCGCTTCTTCGCCCTCTCCGGAGAGGAAAGGATGGTCTTTCGTCTGGGCAGGAGGATGGGAATTTACCGGTATCTCGATGATCTCAAAGACCCTCTCACCTATCGCCAGATCGGCCAGCTTGCAAGAAAGTACCGAGAGAAGGACCCGCTCGAGCTGGAGCGCGATCTCGCAGATCTCAGGCGCCGATACATCTGATGGAAGGAGAAGGAGTAAAAAAAATTTTCCATATTGAAAATGAAGCCGGGTTGTGGTATTGGCTGTCTCGCGACTTATCAAGGGAAGAAGGGTTTTCCTTCCGCCGAGGGGATCGCGGGCGGAAACCGCTGGGGGATCGTTCAATGGTAGGACAACGGACTCTGACTCCGTGAATCGTGGTTCGAATCCACGTCTCCCAGCCAACATACATTCAATGGGTCTCAGACTGTATCTTTTAGCCCCTTATTTCTTTGCCGTTGTCCCGCTATCGTCCCGCTTTGCTCTGACAGATGATCCTGACCACAGTTCGCGCCAATTGTCGGCGGAGAGCTTGATGACCAGTGAACGGATATACCCACTCTGATGTTGTTTCCTGCTATGCTTAACCATCGGCGTAGATCCATTCAACGAAAATAGATAGGAGAATGAAAATGGTTTTGAGTGACGAAGCGCGGTCTCTTTTACAGGGTTCCTATGACCTCCACATTCACAGCGCACCCGACCTTATGCCCAGAAAGTCAAACGACCTGGGATTTGCACGGCGGGCGGCAACCGCCGGCATGGCGGGGATTCTCGTCAAGTCGCATTTCACCAGCACGGCCGACCGGGCCGCTCTTGTCAGCGAGGTAGTGCCCGACGTTCGAGTCTACGGCGCCCTCTGCCTGAACCACTCTTCGGGCGGCATTAACCCCATAGCCGCTGAAACCGCCGGTCGATCGGGAGCCCGACTCGTTTGGTTCCCGACGGTAGACGCCCGAAACGAACTGGAGCACATGGATCGTTACAAGGGAATAAGCACGCCCTTCTGGTACACCATAGCCCAGGAGCTGCGTGCAGAGGGTATGGCGCGCGAGCCCATTTACCTCCTCAATGAAGACGGGAAACTGCTTCCCGAAGTATACCAGGTCCTGGACGTCATCGCCAAGTACGATATGATCCTGGCCACGGGACACATCGGGATCGAAGAGATCAGGGTTCTGGTGAAGGCAGCCAAGGGAGCCGGAGTTCGCCGCATCGTGCTGACCCATCCTGACCTCCCATCGATCAAAATGCCCTTCGACCTGCAGGCCGAATTGGCTAAGCAGGGTGTGCTGATGGAGCGCACCTACATGATAAACTTCAGCGGCAAAGTAACCCTGGACTATACGTTTGCCGCCACAAGAGCAGCCGGCGTCGCGGGGACCCTCCTCTCTACGGATTTCGGACAACCGAAATCACCCTGGCCGGACGAGGGTTTTGGAGAGTTTATCCAGCATTTTCTTGACGCCGGATTCACGCGCGATGAGGTTCGAACGATGGTATACGACAACCCGGCCGGATTGGTCAACGGGAGCTGTCATAGGATATCTGCTTCATAACTCCCGTCGAGCGCTGCGTCGATGTGGGTGGCGAAGGCAGCGGCAGCGGCGCCCGGCATGCCGGTTTCCCGAACCAGCACCTGCGGTATGGAGTAGACCAACTCCGACACCATAGCCAGGGCCAACTCCCGCTTGCCGGCGCCAGGCATCCGTCGCACCGCATCCACCGCTGCCTGGTGGATTGTGTCCGCAGTCCGGATAGCCCCCTTCAGGAAAAGCATGCAGTCGGCTCCCTCTCTGATCGGATGGTTGACCAGGGTTCCGCCCAGGTAGGCGTGGCCAAGACACATCATGCGGAAATCCATCCGAGACAGCTTTGCCAGGGACCGCCGATAGCTGCAGGCATCGAAGTAAAGCGGATACCCCCCGGGCCTGGAGCCCATTCCCGGAACGCCATCCCCCATCAGCATAATCCCCTCCGACTCCCAGAAGTAGGAGATGGAGCCGGGTGTGTGGCCGGGGTTGTGGACCACCCTCAGGACGATTCCCTTCCCCAGGTCCACGGTGTCGTCTTCGGAAAGCACCGTGTCCGCCCCGACCGCCTGGCCCGTATTGGCGATCGTGTGCTCGGCCCGCTCCCCGACGGCCTCCCTGGAAAAGTCGAGCGCGATCAGGGGTGCCGTCATGAACTCCACCTGGGCCTGGACGGAATCGGCCATGAACAGATCGTCGCGGTGAAGACAGATGGACGCCCTGGAAAGCTTCTTCATCTCCCCGTTGCCGCCGGCATGGTCCAGGTGGGCATGGGTGTTGAGGATCAGATCGATATCGGAGAGGGCCAGCCCCATCCCGGCCAAGGCAGGCTGAAGCACCTCGCTGGGGGTGTGCTCGACGCCGGTATCCACCACGGCGATCCGATCCCCTTTGAGGAGATAGAGGAAGACGTTCCCGCCTCCATGGAAGGGGGCCATAATGGTGTAACATGAATGGTTTACCTGTGCGAAGCCCAAAGGATCGACCTCCATACGTGTTTGCCTGGACTATGAGATGAAATATTTTAGTTGTCAAGCGATTACTGACGGCTTCGTAAAAAGGCCGGATGCTTCGTTGCGCTTCATCCCTCGTCGTTGCGGCGTACGACAAAGTACGTCTCACTCCTCGGGTTTCGCGCGCCTTGCCTGCGGCCTTTTTACGAAGCCGTCCCGAATACAAGGCTTTTATGACTTTTTTCGAGATCGCGATTACTGGTATTCCCTTGTCAAAACTCCCCGGCCGCTATATGGTCACATCGTTCAAAACGAAGATATACATCTATGAACCAGGACTTGATCTTGAACGTAACAACCTTTCAACCCGCAGTGCACTGGGTCAAACCCCTTTGGTGGCTTGCCGCGCTTCTCGCAGCGCTCGCCACGCTCGGCCCTTTCGCGATCGACACTTATCTGCCGGCCTTTAACAGCATCAGCGTAAGTCTGGTCGCAACGCCGTTTCAGATGCAGCAAACCCTCTCGGCCTATCTGATAGGCTTCTCCGTGATGATGCTGCTGCACGGCGCATTGTCCGACAGCTTCGGTCGGAGGCCGGTCATCCTGGGCGGCCTGGGGGTGTTCGCGCTCGCCAGCCTGATCTGCGGTATCGCCAATCACATCGGGGTACTCATTGCCGGTCGGGTGCTGCAGGGCATGAGCTGTGGCGCGGGCATCGTGGTTGGTCGTGCGATCGTGCGCGACCTCTTTGATTCAGTGCAGGCGCAGCGCCTGATGAGCCAGATCACGCTTTTTTTCGGCATCGCCCCGGCCGTTGCACCGATCATCGGCGGCTGGTTATTGACGTTGATAGGCTGGCGCTCGATCTTCTGGTTCATGATGACAGTGGCCATCGTGCTCTGTATATTGGCCTGGATCACACTCCCCGAAACCCTGCCCATGGAACGTCGCCAGTCATTCGCGCTTGCGCCACTCGCACGCGCTTACTGGAGCGTGCTGAGCGACTCCCGCTTTCTGCTGCTGACCATAGCCAGCGGCGTACCCTTCAGCGCCGTGTTCATCTTCATCCTCTCCGCGCCAACCCTGCTCGGTGAACATCTGAGCCTGCCGCCTACGCAGTTCTTCTGGCTGTTTGTCTTCTGTATTTCCGGAATCATGGGGGGCGCATGGACCAGCGGGCGGCTGGCAGGACGTATTCCGCGCGAACGACAGATCCGTATCGGTTTCAGCATCACCCTCAGCATAGCCGTTGCCAATGTTCTATGGCACCTGTTCTTCCCGCCTACGCCGGTAAGCGTCATCGGACCGGTTTGCCTGATCGCCTTCGGCTGGTCGCTGCTCACGCCCTGTATCACATTAATGGTGCTCGATCTTTTCCCCAAGCGGCTCGGTCTTGCCTCCTCACTGCAGGCCTTCTTTGCAGGGCTCTCGAACGCAATTACCGCCGGTATCATTGCCCCGCTGGCAATGGGTAGTGTCGAAGGACTGGCAGCGGCTTCCGCCATGCTTGGTTTCGTGGGTTTACTGAGCTGGAACCTCTATCGCAGCGGTATCCGACGCGGGCGCTGGGGAACCCTATAATATCCCTGTCAGGAGCACGTGATATGTCCGGTTTATAGCACGTAATCTGTCCGGTTTGTTAGAGTCACCGTT
>Ga0154452_1119_pt1 | contig 23131 bp, 21 predicted proteins | sample RifGroC2_FD_105645 | JGI IMG/M metagenome (GOLD analysis project Ga0154452, IMG submission 105645) | Syntrophus sp. GWC2_56_31 | reverse complement strand
CCTGGAGCGGCAGGTGGGCGGGTTCCGGCTTTTCCTGGAGCCGCTTTCCGGCGGCGCCGACCAGTATCGTCGAACCGGCATCGACATCACCGACGAGACCTTCGAGAAAGCCCGCCGGGCGGATGCCATTCTCTTCGGGGCCATGGGGCTGCCGGATGTCCGCTTCCCCGACGGGACCGAAATCGCCCCCCATCTAAAGATGCGGGTGGAGTTCGACCTCTTCGCCGGGGTCCGGCCGGTGAAGGCCTATCCGAACGTGCCCGGACCCCTGGCCAACCCCCGGGCGGCGAAGATCGACCTGATCATCCTGCGGGAATGCACCGAGGGGCTTTTTGCGTCGCGGGGAAAAGGGGAGGTCATCGAGGATCGGGAGGCGAGGGAAACCCTTGTCATGACCCGGTCCAACTGCGAGCGGTTCTTCGATTTCGGCTTTAATCTTGCCCGGCAGCGGAAGGAAAAGGGCGGCAAGGGCACGGTGACCTGCGTCGACAAATCGAACGTGTTTCGGGCCTACGCCTTCTTCCGGAAGATCTTCACGGAGCGGGCTGCGCGCTTTCCCGACATCACCCCCAAGTATCACTACGTCGACGCCATGGCCCTGGATCTGGTGAGGAAACCGTGGGAGTTCGACGTCCTGGTGGCGGAAAACATGTTCGCCGACATCCTGTCCGACCTGGGCGGGGGGATCATCGGCGGGATGGGGATGGCCCCCTGCGCGGAGATCGGGGAACACCATGGCCTGTTCCAGCCTTCGCACGGGAGCGCGCCGGATATCGCCGGAACCGGCAGGGCCAATCCGACGGCGATGTTTCTCTCTGCCGCCATGATGCTCGAATGGCTGGGAAGCCGCCACGAAAGACCGGCTCTTTCGGATGCGGCCCGCAAACTGGAGCAGGTCGTCGAGGAAGGCTTCTCCGCCGGCGAAATCCGGCCCATGGAATTCGGTGGGCCCCACGGTACAAAAGAGGTGACCCAGGCGGTCATTCAACGGATCTGTCGATGACCCCTGGGTGAAGCTCTCGAGCGTCTACCAGGATACCAAGGTCGGCCCGCCGACGTACGCCGACCAGACCGAGGTCGCCCGCGCTCTTCTTCGGGCGGCGCCGGAGCGGATGGTCTGGGGGAGCGATTGGCCCCACCCGACCGAGCGGGACCAAAAGCCCGACGACGCGATGCTCTTTGACCTGATCGCCGAGTGGGCGCCGGATGAAACGCTCCGGCGTCGGCTCCTGGTAGACAACCCGGCGGCGCTCTATGGTTTCCCGCATCATTGAAATCGGGCAGAAATGGTGTTAAGGTGATCTGGCGTTAGATACATCGGATAGAAGCCGAAACGTATCTATGTAACGCATAATGAAATTCAGAGGAGGCTATAGCGACAATGGCCCACGAAGATGCAGGAAAGTACGCAGCGAAGCATCCACCCGGCACAACGCTGAACGACCAGATTGCAGCGGCGATTCGACAGCAATCCTCGGAGGGCAAGCTCGCCTGTGCCGTGGGGGAAAAGATCTCGAAGGAGCTCAAGGTCGGCATTCCGGAGGTTGGTTTAACCGCGGATCTCCTGGAGATGAAGATCAAGGAATGCCAGCTTGGCCTGTTTGGCTGGGGCGAGAAACCCAGGCATGGCAAGGATATTCAGGCGGCGGATTCGGTCTCGGCCGAAGTCAAAAGCGCCCTCGAGAAGGCCGCCGTGAAAGGCGTGGTTCGCTGCGCAGCACTTTGGACGGTCGCCGATCAACTCGGATTAAATCGAAAGGTTGTTTCCACGGCCTGTGAAACCCTTGGACTTAAAATTCGCTCCTGTCAGCTCGGCGCCTTCTAATGCCATCGGGCATCCTTAACCGAACAAAGCATCCCGTCATTATGGCGAACATGCATCCTTTTCAAGTTGAGGATATAAAAATGGATAACAAAAATGTGTATGACCTGAAATCTGTGAAACTGCCTTATCTGGCGGGAGGTATGCTGAGATTCTTTGCATTGCTGGTCGAAGGTCCCCTGCGCGGATTGCTCACGCCGGGCCTGTTTGAAAGCGCGGGCGTGAACTGGCTGCGCAAACAACATTTTGCCGAAAACCCCACGCACCATCCAATCCATTTCACCGGTGAGATGCAAAAGGAGGCGTCCGCAGTCGCCGAGAACGAATGGCCGCGAAAAGCTTCCAGCATAAAAGGTTTTCAATTCGCCGGCATATTCGATTATTCAAATGCCTATCGCAATGGAAGCTCAACGCCGGAGGAAGTTGCCAAAAAAGTTTTGGATTCTATAGAGGCAAGCGATGCGGGCGATACGCCCTTGAAGGCATTTATCGCCGTCGATCGAGATGATGTGATGAGACAGGCGCGCGAGTCAGCGGAGAGAATCAAGGCAGGCAGGCCGCTCGGTATTTTTGATGGCGTGCCTGTGGCGATCAAAGATGAAATCGATATGACGCCATATCCAACCACCGTCGGCACGACGTTTCTGGGAAAGACGCCTGCCAAGGAAGATGCAACCGTCGTTGCACGGCTGCGGAGCGCCGGCGCGCTGCTGATCGGTAAAGCCAACATGCACGAGATCGGCATCAACGTAACGGGCCTCAATCCGCATCACGGCACTACCCGCAACCCTTACAACGCAAACCATTTCACGGGTGGAAGTTCGAGCGGTCCCGCCACAGCGGTTGCGGCGGGACTCGTGCCCGTTGCCATCGGCGCGGACGGCGGCGGCTCGATCCGCATTCCCGCTTCGTTTTGCGGACTCGTGGGATTGAAAGCCACATTTGGACGCATCAGCGAACATGGCGCCTATCCCCTGGATTGGAGCATCGCTCACATCGGACCGTTGGCCTCCTCCGCCACCGATGCTGCATTGACCTACGCTTTAATTGCGGGTCCCGACCCGAAAGACCCAACGTCATTACACCAACCCCTGCCGGCCTTGAAAGGCTGGGATGATCTAAACCTCAAAGGACTCAAACTCGGCGTGTACCGGGATTGGTTTCGCCATGCAGACGCGGAAGTTGTCGCCGCTTGTGAGGCCATGCTCGGGGAATATGAAAAAAGGGGCTGCGAGATCGTGGAGATCGTCATCCCAAACCTTGAGGCAAACCGCGTCGCGCACAGCGTCACCATTACCAGCGAAATGGCGCAAGCCATGCAGGCCACCTACGGTGAACATCACAGGGAACACGGACTGGATGTGCGCGTTATTCTTGCACTGGCGCGTCTATTCACCGCAACGGATTACGTCACGGCACAGCGCATCCGTACGCGGATGATCCGGCATTTCAAAAACGCCTTCCAGCATGCGGACGTTATCCTCACACCTACCGCAGGCATCACCGCACCGGAGATCAGGAAAGGCGCACTGCCCGACGGCGAGTCCGATCTGACGACCACCATCGAAATCATGCGCTTCACCACCGTAGCGAATATGACGGGGCTGCCCGCGATCTCTTTCCCGGTCGGTTACACACAGAAGGGGCTGCCCATTGGCCTGCAGGTCATCGGCCGGGCATGGGATGAGGCAACCCTTTTGCGCATGGCGCTGGCCGCCGAGCAGGTGGTGGAACGCAAGGCGCCGCAGGTGTATTATACAATGTTGACGGCTTCGTAAAAAGGCCCCCGGCGAAAGCCGGGGAAGGATGAAGCTTTAGCGCAGCATCCGGACTTTTTCGAATCCGTCAAAGGAGAGAACCCGATGGCAGAGAGGCTCTACGCGCCGGGAGAATGTTACCGGTACCAACTCATCATTAAACACCTGCTCGAAACACCGCTCTTTTTCGCCCCCGACCAGGAAATCGTCTACCGGGACCGGGTCCGTCTCACCTACAGGAAACTCAACGAGCGGATCCACAGGCTGGCCAACGGCCTGGCGAAGCTGGGTGTCAAGCCGGGGGATACCGTTTGCGTCTTCGATTACGACAGCCATCGCTATCTGGAGTGCTTCTTCGCCATCCCCATGATGGGGGCGGTCCTCCACACACAGAACTGGCGTCTGTCGCCGGAACAGATCCTCTATACGATGAACCATGCGGAGGACAAGGTCGTCCTCGTCCACGAGGATTTTCTGCCCCTGTTGGAGTCCGTTTACCCTCAACTTACGACGGTCGAGAAGATTGTCCTGATCACCGACGACGGACGGAAAACCGGGACCCGGCTCCCCATCGCGCTGGAGTACGAGGAGCTCCTCCAGGGGGTTCCGGGCTTCTGCGACTTCCCCGATCTCGACGAGAACACCCGGGGCACCCTCTTCTATACGACGGGAACGACCGGACTTCCCAAGGGCGTCCATTTTTCCCACCGGCAGCTCGTCCTCAACGCCCAGGCCCAGCTGAACGGCGCCGCCGTCTACGAATCCATCGGCCGATTCCGCTCCAATGACGTCTACATGCCGCTCACCCCGATGTTCCACGTTCACGCCTGGGGGTTTCCCTATGTGGCGACGATGCTCGGCGTCAAACAGGTCTATCCCGGAAAATACGAGGCGCCGATGCTCCTCAAGCTGATTGCGACGGAGAAGGTGACTTTTTCGCATTGCGTGCCGACGATCGTTCACATGCTTCTGTCGAGCCCGGTTGCTGCGACTGTGGATCTTTCCCGGTGGAGGGTGACCGTCGGCGGGGCGCGCCTCCCCAAGGGTCTGGCCCGGGAGGCGATGAACCGCGGGATCGAAATCTACGCCGGCTACGGGATGTCGGAGGCCTGCCCGCTCATCTCGGTGTCGAATCTCAAACCCTCGATGCTCGGTTGGGGGAAGGAAAAACAGCTCGACCGTCTGATCATGACCGGACTCCCCGTGCCGTTTGTCTATGCGAGGATCGTCGATGCGAGCGGCAAACACCTCCCCCATGACGGCGTGGCGACGGGCGAGCTGGTCATCCGGACGCCCTGGCTGACGGAGGACTATTACAAAGACCCGGAAAGAACGGCGGAGCTCTGGCGGGACGGGTGGCTTCATACGGGCGACGTGGCTTATATCGATCCGGAAGGGTACATCCAGATTACCGACCGGCTCAAGGACGTGATCAAGACCGGCGGCGAGTGGGTCTCCTCGCTCGACCTGGAAAATCTGATCAGCCAGCACCCGGCCGTCTCCGAGGCGGCGGCGATCGGCGTACCCGACAAAAAATGGGGCGAGCGTCCCCTGTTGGTGATCGTCCTGAAGCCCGATTTCCGGGAACGGGTCAACCAGGAGGATGTCAGGGTCTATATGGCGAAGTGCGCCGAAGAGGGGAGGCTCCCCAAATACGCCGTTCCCGACAAGATTCTCTTCGTGGAGGGGATTCCCAAGACCTCCGTCGGGAAGATCGACAAGGTCGAGCTAAGGAAACAGTTCGGCTGACTAATGCCGGGATCTGGCACAACGAAGAATGAAAATCACCCCCACCCTCCCCTCCCCCCTCGAGGGGGAGGGATTAAGGGAGAGGGGGCATTTTCATATAAATCGGAAGGGAGGAACGCGACGATGGATTTTGAATTGACCGAGGAACAAAAGATGCTGCAGGACATGGCCTACCGTTTCGCCAAGGCCAATTTCACTTCTCTGTCGCAGGAGTGCGACGAGGGGGAGAAATACACGGCGGAGGTCCGTAAGAAGGCCGCGGCCCAGGGTCTGGTCGGCGCCTGGATTCCCGAGGAGTACGGCGGCGCCGGGGCCGGCTGCCTGGGAAACGCCATTATCACCGAGGAGCTCTCCCGGGTGGACATGGGCATCGGCCTCAATGTGACGGCGGCGAGCTTCGGCTGCGAGGCGATCCTCCAGTACGGCTCCGAGGAGCAGAAGCGAACCTGGCTGCCGCCCGTCTGCAGCGGCGAGCAGGTGAGCGCCGGGGCATTCACGGAACCCAACGCCGGCACCGACGTCGCCGGATACAAGACGCGGGCCGTCAAGGACGGGAGCGACTACGTGATCAACGGCAGCAAAACGTTCATCACCAACGGGACGGTCTGCGACTTCATGGTGACGCAGTGCATCACCAATCCGGAGGAGAAGAAGCACAACAGCTTCAGCCTGATCATCGTCCCGGCGGAGACGAAGGGGATCACCCGCAACAAGATCCACGGGAAACTGGGGATTCGGGCGAGCGACACGGCGGAGATCGCCCTCGAGGATGTCCGGGTTCCTTTAGAGAACCTCGTCGGGAAGGAAGGGCATGGATTTCGTGAGCTGATGCACTTCTTCGACACGACCCGCGTCATGGTCGCCGCCCAGGCCCTCGGGCTGTCGGAAGCCTGTCTCGAAACGAGCGTCAAGTATGTCAAAGAGAGGACCGCCTTTGGGGCGCCGCTCGGCTCGTACCAGCTCACCCAGATGAAGCTGACCGAAATGGCGATCCGGATCGAGGCCCTCCGGGGTCTGGTTCTCAAGGCGGCCTGGCTGATCGACGCGGGACGCCCCGACTACACGCTCGCCGCGATGGCGAAGTTCTTCGGCGGGCAGACCGCCGTCTTCTGCGCCAACTATGCCGTCGAGCTCCACGGGGGGTACGGCTACATCGAGGAGTATCCGGTCCAGAAGTGGTATCGCGACGCCAAGATCCTCGAACTCTACGAGGGGACGAAGGAAGCGGAGATCATGACCATCGGGCGGTATCTCCAGGCGAGATAGCCCCGGTGCAACCGGTCGGGAGTGCCTGCGTTGTTCTTATTGGCAGATCCGGCAAGTTTACCCTGTTGTTGCAGCTGCAGAATTTATTCTTCTTCGAAGCCGAAAGCTCGGCCCTTGACGCCATATAATCCGGTGGGACGAAACAAAATGACGATAAACATGACGATAAACGGCCCGACAAAGGCCAGAGGGCCGTAAATGGTTCCTCCGACCGATACCACCTGTCCCATGATCAAGGCCGATACAAGCGTTCCTTTCAAACTACCCAGGCCTCCTAAAATAACCGTAATAAACGCAAACAGGAGCATTTCAAAGCCCATGTAAGGGGTCACCCCAACCAGCGGTGCGTTGAGAACGCCTCCGAAACCGGCCAATCCGCTGGCAACAACAAAGGTGATGGTAAAAATTCTACGAATATTGATTCCCAGTCCCTGGACCTGATCGGGATTCTCGATACCGGCACGAATGGCTCTTCCAAAAATGGTTTTATTGAGGAACATGTCGATCAGGAAGTAGACCGTGATGCTGATAATGAATACGATCACGCGATAAAGGGGAACATTGGCGCCCATAATCGTAACAATCACTTTGAAAGGCATGCCGACCGGTTTGCTGGAAAGTCCGAATATATACTGAATGAGGCCGATTCCGATCATGAACACGCTGAAGGTCACGACCATAGTGAACATCAGCTCCTTTCCGTATACCCGGCGAAGCAGCTGGGTCTCGACAATATAGCCCGAACCTGCGGCCACAAGCGTCCCGCAGAGCAGCCCCAGCAAGAAACTCCCGGTGGAGGACACCAGCGCATAGGTCATATAGGCACCAAAGGTATAATAAACCATCTGCTCCATGTTGACGATTCGCATCAGACCGAAACCGATACAGATTCCAACGGACACCAGAAATAAAATGCCGCTGATCGTCAATCCGAAAATAACCGCGGTAAGGTATAATTCAAACATGATGTCTTCCTCTTTTCCTGGATAGTGGCAATGAAGTCCTTCGCAGCAAGCTGCGGGGTATTAAGGCGCTAGCAAATGAAATACCCTCTATCCCGCGTTTTCACCCGAAACGGCATCCGCCGGTTTGGCTTTCCCGGTTTTGAATTTCGCGCCGATGGTCTGGAGCGTACCCCATACGCCCCCCTTAAATTTGAAGCAGACGATAATGGTGAGAACGCCCACCGCCAGTTCCCAACGATCCATAAACGAACTGACGAAGTCTTTGATTCCCATGAACGCCAGTGTGCCGAAGATCGGCCCGTAAACACCACCGCCCCCCAACAGGGTTGCCACCAGCACCTCGGCCGCACGCGCAGGCTCGGTAATACTGGGGTTCACGAACCCGTAGTTGATGGCATACAGGGAGCCTGCCAATGAGGCTAAAATCGTCATAATGGTAAAACCGGTCCAGCGCAGTTTGAACGTGTCGTAACCTAAAAACTTCATCTTGCTTTCGCTGGCTTTAATCCCGCGCAATCCGGCTCCCAGGGTCGACCGATCCAGCCAGGTGTAAAACACCAGCACCAGAAAGAGCACAATCATGGTAAACCAGAATACATCGGCCGGTTTTCTCAAATCCAGAAAAGGCGTTTCATGGAAACGGGAACGATACCAGAGGCCGTCATCGCCATTGGTGATGGGATACAGGATCTTCTCCACCATAAATAGGCCCATGGCACAGGTGGCGGCATTGATGAGCGCAAAATAATCGCCGCGCAGCCGGATATAGGCCGGGCCGAAGAGCAATCCCGCCAACAAACCCATAATAATGGCCAGCCCAATGGCGACAAAAATATTATGGCCGATATGGGCCAGATAAATCGCAGAGGTGTATGCCCCGATACCCAGGTAAAAAGGCTGCCCGAAAGAGACCATGCCCATATAGCCATAGAGGATATCATTGGCAATGATGTAGATACCGAAGGTGCTGACTTCAAACAGGAAAGTCATCTTGTTTGGAAATAAATACCGCGCCGCGACGAGAAGCGCTATCATCACAATAGGCCCCCGGATATAGCTTAAGAAGCTTTTGTCCATCTTACCCCCTCACCCTTAAGGTCGCCATCAATCCAATAATATTACAGATATTTTTCAAATGTCAGGGCCTGGATTTCTTTCTTTTCCGTAATTTCAGCAACGACCTTGCCTTCTTTCATGGCATAGACCCGATCCGCCACCTCGGCGGTCAGAGGCAGATTTTGTTCAATGATCATCATGGTTGTTTCCTGACTGATCTTCTTAAAGGCCGCCTTTAAATCATCGATAAAATGGGGCGCCAACCCCTCGGTCGGTTCGTCCATCAAAATGAGATCCGGCGTGCCCAGAAGGGATTGCGCCATGAGAAGCATTTGGCGTTCCCCGCCGCTCAGGTTTCCCCCTTTTCTGTCCATCAGGGTTTTGAGCTTGGGAAAGTGCTCAAGAACACGATCCCAGTTATAATCTTTGGTTGCATAGCTACCCAATTCGAGGTTCTCCTTGACGCTCAGATCGGCAAAGACATGCTTGTCTTGATGGATATATTTCAGACCGCTGATGGCGATATCGTATGCCGGTAAATTCCCGATGTCTTTTCCCTTGAAGAGGATCGTCCCCGAATCCTGCTTCAAGAAACCGGCGATGGTCCGAAAAAAGGTGGTCTTGGCGGCGCCGTTCCGGCCGACGATCACCACCACCTCCCCCTTGTTCACCTCGATCGAAGCATTAAACAGGACATGCAGTTTGTTATACGACACATTGAGATCTGTAACCTTTAGCAAAGCATTACTCGTCATAGCTCGTCCACCCTTGGGTTAGGTATTCAGTTTCCAGTAACACCTTCGGACTTCGGGATCATTCAGGGTTGATTCACAAGGTCCGCAACAGATGATCTCGCCTTCATGCATCACCGCCAGTCGATCGACAAAATCCTCGAGTTTGGAAACCTTGTGTTCAATTAACAACAGGGTTTTGTCATGGGAAAACTTTTTCAATACCCCCACAACCTCGTCTATTTCCTGATCTCCCAGGCCTGAAAATGGTTCGTCCAGGACGATTACCTGGGGCTCCGAAACAAACGCCATGGCAATTTCAAGCCTTTTCTTGCTGCCCAGGGGCAGGTTCCCCACGATTTCATCTTTCAGATGTGCGATATCCATCATCTTGAGGTATTCTTCAACTTTGCGCCGGATATCGCTTTGCCATAATCTGCTGGTAAACATGCGGAAAGTGAACGGCTTGTTTTCCCGTTTGCGATAATAAGAAAGCCCTAGGTTTTCATATACATTGAGATTGTCAAAGACATGGACGAGCTGAAAGGTTCTGCTGATGCCGAGCGCTACCCGCTGGGCGGATGACAATCGGGTAATATCGACACCGTTAAAAAGAACCTGCCCTTCATCGGGCAGGTAAAATCCGCTGATGAGGTTGATAAAGGTTGTTTTGCCGGCACCGTTGGGGCCGATGATTCCCAGCGTTTCTTTCTCTTTCAGCTCAAAATCAACCTGATTGACGGCGGTAAAATCTCCGAATCTCTTCGTGACCCCTTTGGTCGTGATGACTGCGTGGTTGTTCATGTTAAACCTCGCCACATGGTTGCGATAGACAGGAAAAGCATCCGTTGCCGCAGCGGCAAAAAACCGCAGCGGCAACGGCGTATCGTACATACGAAAGGCTAGTAGCCGAGGTCTTTCAGGGGCGGCAGGGCTTTCGCCCCACCATAGGCGCCGAGCACTTCAAAGACGTCATATTTGTTCTTTCGCTTGTTGGCCGGCTTGCCCTTGACAAAAAAGGCCTGGTATTTTCCGTCCAGCTGATGATCTTCTCTGAAACGCGCTTTGCCCTTGATCGTATCAAATTCTGATGTCGCCAGAACCTTGCCGATTTTTTTGGGATCCACGCTTCCGGCTTTTACCACGGCCTCCAACAGAACATCCGTGGCAGTGTAGGCCAGCACGGCGTAGGCATCGGGCGGTTCCCCGAATTTCTTCATATGATCGTTGCGCAGCGCCCGGCCCCTGTTGGCCAGTTCCTTACTGAAGCTGTCGAGATCATAGTAGTAGTAGATCAAGGCATAAAGTTGGGCGGCCGCTTCCGCGGGAATACCCATGGCGACTTCGTAGGCGGTCCAGGAATTGACGATCGTGCTGACCTTGTGCAGCCCCAAGTCATAAGCGGCCTTGACACAGGCAACCGCGTCGCTGCCGAACATGTTGGTGATGAAAGCGTCCGGTTTGAGCGCCAGGGCCTTGTTGATTACGGCAGAGTAATCCGGCGCGCCTTTGGGTAATTCCTCATAGCCCACCAACTTTCCGCCAAATTCTTTAAGCCCGTCTTTAAAACCCTGCAGCGTCACCGTTCCCCAGGAATCGGCTCGGATCTGATAAAAGAAGGTCTTTTTGCCCAGCCCGTTGACCAGAGCATCCGCCGTCAGATAGCCGATGCTCCAGGGGGTAAAGGCCACCGAATAGGTGGCAACCGCCGGATTCCCTTTTTTAAAAGAATCGAGCGCCGGAACACATGCGGGAATAAAAGGGGTCCCGGTAATCTTGGTCTCTTCGTTCAAAGCGGCTGCCAGGGGATTGAAATTAGCGCCGGTGACAGCGAGAACGCCGGATTCCACCATTTCTCTGAAGCGGCGAACCCCCACATCCAGCTTCATTTCATCGTCCTTAACCATGAGTTCAATCGGAACTTTTCCCCAGGGCATTTTAAGGCCGCCCTTGGCATTGATCTGGTCTACCAGAAGCACCACCGCATCTTTCTGGGTTTTTCCGACCTGCGCCAGAGGGCCGCTGAGTCCTGTAATAAAGCCCAGCTTAAAGACCTTCGGCTGATTTTCCTTGGCTACAGCCATATCAGCGCCAATCACGACGATAAATACTAAAACTGTGAATATCGTGCATATCCTTTTCATTCTTATTCCCTCCTTCCAAAGGCGTTATAGGGTCTAAATCTTTCATAGCCGATGTATCGATAAATCACCTCCCTTCACTACACCGCATAAAGGCGATCACATATCCTCTTATCTCAGAACGATTCTCCCAAAACAGAGCATCCTTCCATATGCATGATCCAAGTTAAACCTCTATCACCAGCGAGTTGAAAATCGGAAATCAGGAATAAATGTTTCCTCAGCTACAGGAGCAGCGTCGACTTGGTATCGGCCAATATGGATACCTGCTGAAAACCCGCCAGATAGATAACGGGCGGCTGTGAAAGAAGGGGAATTCATAACCGCTCGTTTATTTTTTTTATTTATATTAAAATACTTTTATTCATTCTAAAAATACAATTAAATCGTATTGCATGGACTTGTCAATAAAAAAGTGACGGTCTGCCGGCGGTAAAAACAAGACGGCTCTTAATTGCCATGGCCCGAACAACCCAGTCTTGTATTTTGCCTTCATCATCCGGTCCTTCTTTTATAAGCTTAATGATTTCATGATCGACATAAATTCGGGTTAGTAAGTCAATACAATTCTGCCCAGAGCTTTCCCATTTTGAAGAACTGCCAGGGCCTCGTTTATGTCATCGAAGGGGAACGTTTTGGAAACACAGGGTTTGATCTTACCTTCTTCAACAAGCCGAATCACTTGAATCAACTCATGTTTATGGCAATATCGAGACCCGATCACATGCCATTCATTGTAATGCATCGCCATGGTGTCGAGGGGAAACCGCTGCTGCGGGGCATACCCGACCAGCACAAGCGTTCCGCCCCTTTTCAGCGATGGAAGCGACCAGCTCAAGCTTTCATTTCTGCCGACAAATTCGAGAACGGCGTCAACGCCATATCCATTGGTCAGCCTGTTTACTTCCTGCGGGATGTTCAGGCGCTGATCCAATAAAACGTCGGCGCCCATTTCCTTCGCGAGATCCAGTGCGGCCGGCTCTTTATCGACCACGATCACCCTGGCGCCGCAAAGTTTTGCAATCTGGATGCCATGAAGGCCGAGTCCTCCGGCGCCGACAATCATCACATCTTGACCGGCGCTGACACGCGCCAGGCTCATAATCGCGTGATAGGCAGTTGCGACGGCATCAGACAGGATGGCCATCTGCTGAAAAGCAAATCCTTTTTTGAATTTACAGAGGCTGGCAGCGGGGATTCGCAGATATTCAGCGAATCCTCCCGGAAGTTCAAAACCGATTCTTCGAACATTGGCACAGATGTTTTGTCTGCCTGTAAGACAATATTCACAACAGTGACAGGACACATAGATATACACCAAGCCAATATCGCCGACCTTTACACCGGATACCCGCGTTCCGACCGCAACCACCTCCCCCGCAACCTCATGGCCGGACAGGTGCGGCAGGTTTATGATCGGCGCCGGGATTTCTCCTCGGATAATCTTCAAATCGGTCTGGCAAAGCCCGCATGCCTTGACCCTGACCAGAACCTCATCTTCTCCGGGTTCAGGGATTGCCATTTGAACCGCGTGAAGCGGGCGGTTATACTCCGTTAAAATCATCGCCTTCATCATGATGGCGCACTCCTTTTCGACCCTTTGGCAAACCAGCGTATCTTTCTGCTGAAAGGCCCTGCCGCTTGATCTCCACTACGTGATGCGCTTTGACCGGGGGCGCATCCCGCAAGCCCCGCCCTGTGGGCAGGGAGCTTCACTTTACGCGCGCTGAAGTAATTCCCAATTCGGGCTGTACGAAGGCCGCCGGCCTTCGAGCACGGCGAGAACATTTTCAGCCGCCCCCTGTGCAAGTTTCGCCACTGTATCTTTGGTCAAGGCCGCACTATGGGGCGTAACAATCACATTTGCCATCTCCAGCAGGGGATTCCCCTTTTCGGGAGGTTCTTTTTCATAGACATCCAGACCCGCCCCCGCAATCGCAGCGCTTTTAAGCGCTTCCATCAAAGCAGTCTCCTGGATAATTTCGCCCCGGGAGGTGTTGATGATAAAGGCCGTCGGCTTCATCATGGCAAAACGCTTCCGGTTCATCAGCCCTTTTGTCTCCTCCGTAAGGGGCACATGTAAAGACAGGAAATCGGCTGTCTTCATTACCGTTTCCATATCCGACACGACGACAATCGGTGTTCCGTCCAGGGAGCCGGGATCAAGATAGGGATCATAGGCCCACACTTCCATCTGAAATCCTCTGATGCAGATATCCGCCACAATCCGTCCGATTCTGCCAAGCCCGATCAACCCTACCCGTTTGCCTTCAAGGCCCACCGGACGATATTCGAATCGGGACCTGAAGTTCCCCTGCCGGGTGGCCGGATCCAGATAATAAAACGCTTTTGCCAGCGCCCCTATCATGGCAACCGCATGCTCGGCCACAAAACGATCCTGAGGCCCTTTGACCCCACAAACCACAATGCCGTATTCGGTGGCTGCCTCGATATCCACGTTGTTCAAACCGCCGCCAGTTCGCGAGATCACCTTTAGACGCGCGGCCGCGCTGACCATCTCGGCCGTCACCTGCGTGGCCGTTCGCACAATCAGGCCGTCTGCCTCTTTTAACAAAAATCCAACGGTCTTCCCGGAAGGATCCGGACTCATGATAATTTCAGCCTTTCCTTCCAAGACCTTCATCCCCATTTCATCGATCGGTTCCGAAAGTAATATTCTTCTCATGGATTCATCTCGAACTTAATTTTCAGGTGCACGTTTATATTTAGCCATCAGGGATAGAAAGGCCGCTACCGCCGCATCGATGAATCCCGCATCGTTTATGTGGGTATCGAGCTTTACCAGGGGAATCGACTTGCTCAATGACGACTCAAGTGTATCGATAAAAGCTTCGTTTCCCTCCGGGTCCCAATGCGGCAGGCCTTCCCTGTCAGGATAAGAAAACCCTTTCAGGGGGATAAAAACCATCACCGGTCCCCTCGCCCGATTGAGCTTGCTGGCGACTTCCCGAGCTACATCCTTGAGTTCGTCCACGCCAAGCCGCACCAGGGTAAATTGCGGATTGTTGTAAAAACGGGCTCGTCCAGCCATGCCTTCTGGAATGCTTTCCGGCGGTCCCTGCACCGAGTAGTTGATACTCCCAGGCGCCACGACCTGCGGCAGCCCTAGTGCGCCTGCCGCGGTCAGCCGGTCTCCCCGCAGGGCCGCATGGAGTCCCTTGACGCGATAATCCCCGATCTCATGCAGATTGAGATCGAGAACCCCATCAAAGGCCCCTCCCAGAATCATGTCCTCCATGGCAATCCCGCCGGTTCCATTCTGGTGAAAAGAGACCACCTCATAGCCCTTCTCCTGCAGCGCGCGTTTAGCCCGCAAGGCACCGATGGTAGTCGTTCCCAGCATGGAAAGGGCAACCGGAACGCCCTCCGGTCTGATTGTTTCGTCGGGATCCAACACCATACCGCAGATGGCGCCGGCGGCGTTTTGAAGAATACGCCTGGTCAGAAAATTAAGGCCCTGAATATCGCAGACCGTATGCATGATCGTCAGATCCCTGGTACCGACGTACGGCCCAAACCGATGCAGTCCATTGGCGATCGTAGAGACCATGAGACCGGGGATGCCTGTCGGCAGGGCCCGCATCGCGGTAGTCGCGATCTGAGTGCCCTGACCTCCGCCGATACCGATCACGCCCTGAATACGGCCTTCATGGAAAAGCGACGCGGTCAAACGCGCGGCGCCCCGGCACATATTTTCGGTACTGGCAAATTTATCTCCCTGCTGCAAGGATGTTTTCAAAGCAACACCCCCTTGGGCGGCGACTTCCTCCTGAGAGATATCGGGTTTTCGCACCGGCGGCGCCAGGATACCCGTATCCATCAATAGAACCCGAATCCGATTCTTTTCGATGCGCGCTTTGAGGTAGAAAGCCTCTTCTTCCTTCGTGTCCAGGGTCGCAATCAACAGTATCGTTTTGTTGGTATCCATGATTTTTTAGCGCGAATGTGTTTTTTCAGAACAAACTTCCACTCGGTCCGAGGTCCTTTACGTTCGGTTTTACGATTACCTTCACTGCCCCTCCGATTCGCTCGCTGAATGTCTTGAAAGCCGTTGAAATCTTTTCCAGGGGGAATGCATGCGTTACATATGGTTTAAGGGTTATCCTGCCCGAACCTACCATAGAAACGGCCCGTGCCACATTGGACCACCCCTCGCCCCTGGCCGTGTGGATCGACTTGTTTTTTTGGATCAGTTCTGCAAAATCAACGCTGACCGGTGTATAGGGAATCCCCAAAAGCAGGATTTTCCCCATGGGTTTGGCGATCCGGATGGCCATCATGGGAGCATCCTGCCCGCCTGAGCATTCGATCACGAAATCCGCGCCGACCCCGTGGGTCTCTTTAAAAACAACGTCTAACGGGTCTTCGTTATGGACATTGATGATGCGATCCGCGCCGGTTGCCGCCCCGACATTGAGCCTGGATTCCCGCGTCCCGATGAGGTATACCCTTTCAGCTCCTAAGGTTTTTGCCACCTGGACGGAGATGAGCCCTAACGGACCCGGCCCGATCACCGCCACGTGATCACCCGCCACATACCCGCCCAGTGTCTGGAAGCCGTAAAGGACGCACCCCAGATTGGTGATCAGGGCGGCCTCGTTAAAATCAATGGAAGCGGGAAGCCGGTGAAGGGTGTTCACATTATTCACTACATATTGGGCGAACCCCCCATTCGCGGTCATGCCGTTGGCCCGATGCTTTTGACTGCCGTAATTGAGACAGGCTGTATAGTTGCCGATCCTGCAGTTTTTACATCTCAAGCAGCCCAGATGAGCCTCCACGGCGACACGATCTCCAATTTCAAATTCATCCACGGTGTCCCCCAGCGCGGCCACAGTGCCCGCGTACTCATGGCCCGGGATGAAACTTCCAAAGGGCGGCTGCCCCGCAAACGGCTTTTCCATCAGGGCCACATCCGTGCTGCAGCAGGCACAGGATTCGACCTTGAGAAGGACCTCCATAGGCCCCGGCTCAGGGATGGCGACTTCTTTCACCTCAAGTCGACTGGGCCCAACCAGAACGGCAGCCTGCATGATTCCCGGTATCATCATCAAATTCTCCTTTTCTGATGCTGTCATCGTTTTTACCGAACGCTATCCTGGGTTACACCCAGAAGCGACTGGGCCGTGTCCTCGTCCGTAATGAGCACGTCCAGAAATCGACCCCTTAAGGCACCGACAATCGCGTCCAATTTCTCATGTCCGCCGGCAATCCCGACCTTGTGTTTCACCTTGCTGAGTTCTTCAAGCGTCAGGCCGATCACCCGCTTGTCCCAATCAACGATGCATGGTTTTCCGTAGATATCATACAAGCGGCCGCACAAAGCCCCCACGGCTCCCTTCCCGGCCGCTTCATCATAATCTTTCCCCCGAAAGAGGCCGGCCCTGTAGAGTGCGCCTTCCTGATTGGCCAGGCCGATCCCCAGCAGGGCCATGTCTGCCGTTTTCGCCATGGCAAGGGTTTCCGCGATTTTACCTTCCCGCAGGAAGGCATTTTTTGTTTTTTCATCTCTGACAAGCAGTGGGGCTTGCAGCAAGAGGGATTTTGCCGAAAGTTTTTCGCTTAACATCATGGTCAGCATGTTCGTATCCGTTCCACCGATAACACCCATGCTTCCGGTCAGCTGCACCACCGTCAGATCTTCGGTCTTGGTTGCCTCCATACTGTTGACGACATGCCTGAGCGTGATACCCCATGCAACCGACAGCACCTTGATTTTATCGATAATCCTGGTGAGATATCGGGCGCCTGTCTCACCGATCTGAGCCAGTTCGGTTTTGCCCACAAGCTGACTGCGCCTTACGATAACAGCTTCCTTCAGCCGAAACTTTTTCGCCAGCTCAATTTCGGTCTCACCGATGTTCCCCATTGGATCGTTGATGCGGATGGAGATGACTCCCTCTTTTTTTGCCTGGCTCAAGAGGCGGCTGATCTTAAAGCGGCTGATCCCCATCAGACCGGAAATTTCTTCCTGGGTCTTGTTTTCCTGGTAATAAAGGAGGCAGACCTTGACAATGTCACTTTCGTTAATTTTGTACATCACGCGTTTTATTTCGTTGAGTTATTCGCACTTCGAAATGCGGTTATCGGCGGCGCCATGGACTCTGTTAAACACCGGACTTATCCGGAAACGAGAGTGCGAAGCTCCTTTACCGAACTTTTGCATATCTGCAAGATGAGTTTGATGTCCGTGCCGTAACCGACCATTTTCATCCCCTGGTCGATCCAATGTCTGGCCATATCGATGGAACCTGTGTGAATCCCAGGAATGACTCCCTTTTCATTTGAAACTTCTATCACACGACGAATCGCAGCTTCGACTTCCGGCGCATTGCCCTGTCCCGGTTTGCCATAGGAGGCGGACAGATCCGATGGCCCGACAAAGGCCACGTCAACCCCTGGGACGGAAAGAATCTCCGGCAGGTTTTCAACCGCGCGCCGATCCTCTATCTGGATGGCGATCAAGACCTCCTCGTTGAGGCGGGCCATGGTTTCGACCGTATTGCCTGCCTCAAAAAAGGTCTGCTGCCTCGCCAGCGCGACACCCCGCTCTCCCTCGGGAGCGTAGCGGCACCACTTCACCACGTTTTTCACGTCTGAAACATCCTGGATCTGGGGCACGAGAAGCCCGGCAGCACCTGCATCGAGCGGCCGGGAAAGATAATCCTCAGATTTCCGGCTGGAGGGTCGGACAATAACGGGGATATCCACGGCTCGCGCTGCCATGACAATGTCGCTCATCGTCTCCAGCGAAAAACAGGAGTGCTCCATATCGACAAAAAAGAAATCAAACCCGGCTTGCGCGAACAGGATGGCGATACCGGGGCTCCTGATTTCAGAAATCATGGGTCCGAACACGACGCGGCCCTCTCTGAGGGCATGTTTCATTTTATTTCTAAAAATCATTGCAAAAACCGTCCTTTCAGGCCACGGTACCGGTCAACTCAACTGAAAAAGCGTCCTCCATTGATATCCAAGGTCACCCCGGTAATGTAACTGGCTTCATCGCTGCATAAAAAGATCACACCGGCAGCGACCTCCTCGGGGGTGCTGGCCCTTCGCAGCGGGATCTGGGAAATAATCTTCTCTTTATATTCCTCCGATCTGTCATTCCAGAGGTCTACGGTTCTTTGGCTGGCAAAAGTAATGGTAGGAGCGATGGCGTTTACATAAATACCATCAGGTCCCAATTCATAGGCCAGATGCCTTGTCAGCCCGATGACGCCCGCCTTCGCCGCCGTGTAATGGCATCCCGCCAAGGATCCCAGCCATCTGCCTGCCAGTGCGGACACATTCACGATTTTGCCCCCCCGACCCTGTCTTCGGAACTGTTCTGCCGCAGCCTGAGAGCACAGAAAAGTACCCTTCAGGTTAACATCCACCACCTTGTCCCAAGAATTTTCATCGATATCCTGAACCTTGCTTGGGGTATACAGGCTGCCTCCTGCAACATTGACCAGGATATCCAGTTTGCCGAAGTGCTCCACAATTTTCGACACCGCAGCCAGTATGCTAGGGCGTTGACACACATCGACGACCGCACCCATGGTATTGGCCGCCGAATTCAACTCTTTCACTGTGGCAGTGATCATCGACTGATCGAGATCCGTCACGCAGACCTTGGCACCTTCTCGGATAAAGGTTTTACAGAAGTTTTTCCCCAAGCCGCCGCAAGCGCCGGTAAGCCAAACGACCTTATCGATTAACCTCTCTCCCGCCACCTCAAACCTCCTTTTTAAAACGATTGACAGCCTGAAATGATTATCATCCGATAATCATTTCAAGGATATCGCTGTTGAAAATGGAGAAGGTGCTAGCTTCCCCAATATCGCCTCATTGGAAACTTACCAGGAGCGCGTGTCGTAATTCCGGTCCTTGATTGTCACATTGATTTTTTTCACTTCATTGGCAAAATCGGCCAGATTGTCCGAAGACTTGTCAAAATATTTTTCGCCCTTTTCCTTGGTCCCCAGGAAAGGATCCCCAATGGTGGCTTCTTCAACATATTCATGATGCTCCATGGGCACCCAGATGTTCTCCGAACCCTGAAAAATGACAGTCGGAACACCGTCCGTCTTGGCAAAGGCCGGCCCCATCCATTCGGGGGCATGGGCTTTGTGAACATGGGCTCTGTCCATATGGACGGTACTCTCATCATTGGCTAAACTCGTGGAAGTTTCCATCTCACCGGAATGCCATGCAATTTTCTCCTCGAAAATGTCCTGAACCACCTGAAGCTTTCGTTCGGTCGGAGTCATATACCAGCAGGTAAAGCACCCGGTTTCATAACGCAGCCGCCGAAGCACTTCGTCAATGACCTTATTGTTGGACGCATGATGGCTGACATAAATCAGCTTGCTGAAACCGTGAAAAATCAAACAGCGGCCGATTTCATAGATGATTCGCCTGAATGTTTCCCCGGTAAAGCTGAGAGTGCCCACGCCATCATTAACCAGGCCCATATGATGGGGTGAATAACCTACCGGTATCATAGGCGTATAAGGGACCTTCGCTTTTTTGGCAGCCCGTTTGGTAACCTGGATGGTTACAATCGCATCCGTTGCAAGCGGAATGTGTGGCCCATGCTTCTCCTGACTCCCAATGGGTATCAAAGCCACATCTGTGCGTTTCAAAACTTCCTTTACATCTGGATAAGACATTTCCTCCATGGCATATGTCCACATTTCTTCGGCCATCTTGATCCTCCTATGAAAGCTATAGTTGATAAAACAACAGACCGCTAATGCGAGCAGCAGGTGCTCATCTGTGCAAAACAATAATGGACAATCGTACCCTTGTCAAGAACTTTATTATACAAAATAGCAACAGGGTTATCGTATATGTAAATCCACCAAAGTGATTGACTTTTGACAATTGCCGTGAAATATGAATTATCATTCATTGTAAAAACCTTGGTACCACCAATCTGACGGCACGAAGGGAAAAGTTAACCGGTCCAAACAAGGGGTAATAAGACGATGCTGTTTTGTAATTCAAAAACACTGACTTCAAAAGCGGTTCGCATGATGATGGATCGGGCTATTGCAATGGCACGGGATTTTGGTATTGCCGTTACGGTCTCGATTGTGGATGCCGGGGGACATCTGCTCATGCTCGAGCGTATGTCTGGGGGACGCTTTCATACAGTTCACACTTCTACTACGAAGGCAATCACCGCAGCTTCCAATAAACGCCCGACCGGTGCTCGGGGGGCGCAGGGGCAGTCTTTAGATGTAATGCACGCCATGGGGCTTGCACTGGCTTCAGGACCGGGGCACTGGACCGCCGTCGAAGGCGGGTATCCCATTATTGTTGAAAACGAGTGTATCGGGGCAATCGGTGTCAGTGGTGGAACGGAAGAACAGGATATGGAAATCGCCAATGCCGCCCTGGCCGCTGTGGGCGCAGCGTATACCGGTAAATATCCTGACCCGGAGGGCTAGGCTTTGGGCTACCCCTGGAAGGGGTGAGTTCTCACCATGTTTTAAATTGTTAAAAACTCTTTCTGTTCAGATGTACTCTTTGCATTTCATATAAGGAAACCGATGAAGTATGAATATGAGCTCGACCAGCGTCCCACCTTATTAAAATCATTCCTTTTCGGTATGCAATGGGCGGCTATCGCGATTTCCTTGATTATCATTCTGGGAAAAGTTGCCGGAAGCATGCATTTCAGGGAACCTGAAGACCTGATCGTCTACCTCCAGAAAATGTTCTTTCTTACCGGTGCAACCCTTTTTTGTCAGGTCCTGTGGGGCCATCGGCTGCCGATCATATGTGGCCCGGCCACAGTACTGTTAATCGGAATCATTGCCAGCCAAAGCTTTGAAATCAATGTCATCTATTCGTCCATTATGGTAGGAGGCCTGATTATTGCCCTTTTCGCTGTAAGCGGCATTTTCAGTTACCTGCAGCGGCTGTTTACGAAAAGGGTCGTCGCAACCGTTTTAATGTTGATTGCATTCACACTTGCACCGACCATTTTAAAGCTGGTGACCGACCTGAAGAGCGGTGTTGAACCGCTTTCAAATCTTTCTTTTGCCATATCGCTTGTATTTGTCATGTTTTTGCTCAATCGGTTTCTGGCAGGGGTGTGGAAATCAACCCTGATTATCTGGGCGATGATTTTAGGAAGCGTTACCTATCTGCTTTTATTTCCGGGAGCGGAAACCCGCAGCATATTTGCTCAAACAGATCTATTTTCCGGATTTTTCAGCCGGCTGACCTTCAGACTCTCTTTTGAACCGGGCGTTCTGATTTCCTTTATTTTTTGTTTTCTGGCGTTGTCGATCAACGATCTGGGATCTATCCAATCGATGATAACCCTGCTGGACCTTAAAGAAACAGGTAAACGGATAACCCGGGGGATTACAGTAACCGGCCTGGCTAATATTGCTGCAGGGTTTTTCGGGGTATTGGGTACGGTTAATTTTTCATTGAGTCCTGGTGTTATCGCTTCCACCGGATGTGCCTCTCGGTTCGCGTTGATACCGGCATCCGCTATTATCGGGTTGCTGGCTTTTTTCCCGGCCGCCATCGGAATCATCGCTTACGTCCCCTCAGTAGTCATCGGGTGTGTCTTAATATATATTCTTTCTTCTCAGATTGCCGCTGGACTGGTCGTCGCCTTTCAGGGAGAGGGGAAAGACCGTTTTGATATCAATGGCGGTCTGGCAATCGGATTGCCGGTACTGCTGGGCACCGTTGTTGCCTTCCTTCCGGGGACTGTAATCGATACCTTTCCCCTCGCCCTCAAACCGATTCTGGGAAACGGCTTTGTGGTGGGGGTTGCAGCGGCTCTCGCGTTGGAACACGTGATCTTTAAACGCTGAAGAAATCTATCCTGACCCTGCATCGTAATTCAATATCCAGGTGACCAACCCCTTTGATCATGACTTTCACCCTTTGATTCATAGACGTTGCTTAATCAGGAATGCTCTTTTTTCAAGCGCTCCGCGATGGACTTGAAATCGTACGATGGATAAACCTCATAGCGGAAAGCACCCCAGGCCTTCTGCTCCATAAAGCGGTTGAGGTTACGCAGCCCGGAGGGCGCCGCCTTCACCTGAATGATGAAACCGAACGACATGGCCACGGACCAGGAAAGCAATTCGGTCCCCTCTGGGGGGAAATCACGATAAAATCCGGTCTTCTTGGCGTGTTCCATGATTTGGTCCAGGTTTTTCGACTGGTCATGATGCAGAAGGATCGTGAGCATTATCTTTTCTTCCGGATCCATGTTCAATTCTCCTTATGTCTCTGTTTGAAAATTCGTTTAAATCGACCGCCAAGCTAATATCCTCGACGCAGACCCAGGGGTGAAAGATCTACAGCGATTTTGCTTTCGGCACAGTGTCTCCCCGCGTGTGAAACGTTCGCTTGATTGTGTATGACATACCTATTTTCCATATGATGTCTCCTGCCAAACTCCTAACATGGGTCAATCAACGACTACTGACCCCGATCGAGATTGACGGTGGACGCCCTCCGGGCAATGCACGAGAACAGCAGCGAACGCTTAGATCAGCCCGGCGTCCTCGGCGGGTTTCCCGTACTGCCAGGAGTCCTCGGGCCGGTAGCATTCCCGGTAGTCGGGATAGGTGTACCGGCCGATGTCCCGGTC
>Ga0154452_1071_pt1 | contig 27632 bp, 24 predicted proteins | sample RifGroC2_FD_105645 | JGI IMG/M metagenome (GOLD analysis project Ga0154452, IMG submission 105645) | Syntrophus sp. GWC2_56_31 | reverse complement strand
CCTCTTGATTTTGTTTGGTGGGTCGTGCGGGAATCGGACCCGCGACCAACGGATTAAAAGTCCGCTGCTCTACCGGACTGAGCTAACGACCCTTATCGGAAAGCCCGATCTAATAACAGCAATGTACGGTTATTGTCAAGCGAAACATGCCGGCCTCGCACAAGGACCGGATGCTTCGTTGCGCTGCATCCTTCCCTTGCTTTCGCGGGAGAATGCTTATTGCGACGGTTCGATGGCCCCTCTTTTCTTTCAGCCCGCAAAAGGATCATTGAGAATGATGGTTTCGTCCCGATCCGGTCCCACGGAAACGAGGACCATCCCGACGCCGGCAAGCGCCTCCAGTCGCTCGATGTAGCGCCTGGTGTTCGCAGGGAGATCCTCGATCTGTTTCGCTCCCCTAATATCCTCCGACCAACCGTCCAGCTCCTCGTAGAGCGGCCGGCAGCAGTTGAGGATTCGCAGGTTGGCTGGAACGGATTCGGTAAACTCCTCTTGATCCATTCGGTATCCGGTGCAGATCTTCAGCTTTTCGATCCCGGTCAGGACATCGAGTTTCGTCAAGGCGATTCCGGTGATTCCCGAAACACGGATGGCCTGGCGGATCAGGACCATGTCCAGCCAGCCGCAGCGCCGCTTGCGGCCCGTGGTCGCTCCGAATTCCTGTCCTACCTGCTGCAGTCTGGCGCCGGTTTCGTCCTTGAGCTCCGTAAGGAAGGGCCCTTCGCCGACCCGGGTCGTGTAGGCCTTGCAGATTCCGACCACCGATTGGACGGAAGACGGTCCCACGCCGGTGCCGCAACAGGCGTTGGCGGCTACCGTGTTGGAAGAGGTCACATAGGGGAAGGTTCCGTGGTCGATATCGAGATGGTTCCCCTGGGCCCCTTCGAAGAGGATTCTCTTTCCCTTATCGATCTCCCTCTGCATGATCAGCGAGCAATCTGCGGCGTAAGGCCGGAGCGCTTCGGCATAGGTTCGATACTCCTCGTAGATCGCCTTTTCGTCCAACGGCTCTTCGGCGAAAAGCTTTGTGAGATAAAAGTTCTTTTCCTCTATATTCCGGCTCAGCTTCTCCCGGAAGACGACGTCGTCAAGAAGGTCGCACAGGCGGATGCCCACCCGCGCGATCTTGTCCTCATAGGCGGGCCCTATTCCCCGGCCGGTCGTCCCGATCTTCTTTCCGACGCCGTGTGATTCCCGGGCCACATCGATCCGCCGGTGATAGGGCATGATGATGTGGGCTTTTTCGCTGACCAAAAGCCGCGTGCTGTCGGGGAGGAGCCCGCGGTTCCTGAGGGTGTTCATCTCTTCGATCAGGACGGAGGGATCCACCACGACACCGTTGCCGATAATGCAGAGCTTGCCCGCGTGAAGAATACCCGAAGGGATAAGATGCAGAATGGTCTGTTTCCCTCCGACGACCAGGGTATGGCCGGCGTTGTTGCCCCCCTGGAAGCGGGCGATGACATCGGCGCTTTGTGCGTAAAGGTCGACGACTTTTCCCTTCCCTTCGTCTCCCCACTGGGTTCCCACTATCACTACATTTGCCATGATACGTTCTCTCCAAAAGATTCATTTTAGATGCGGATGTCTCTACATCTCCAGATCGGCGACCGAGATCACATGCGGCAGTTTACGGAGTTTGTCGATCACGTCCGCCGAGGCCATGCTGTCGGTGCTCAGAACGACCATTGCCTGGCCGTCGACCTGTTCCCGGCTCAGATGGAGACGCGAGATGTTGACGCCATCTTCGCCTAGGGTCGTGCCGATGTTGCCGATGACCCCCGGTTTGTCGTAGTTGAACATGACAAACATCCGTCCTTCCGGGATGACCTCCACCGTGAATTTATTGATCCTAACGATCCGCGGCTCCCGGCGGCCGAAGATGGTGCCGGCGGCGGAGATCTCGCCCCCGGCGGTCCTGATGGTGAGGGAGATCATGCTTGTGTAGTCTTTCGTTTCGCTGCTCTTGGCCTCGATGACCTTGATACCCCTTTCCTTGGCGATCAGCGGGGCGTTGATGTAATTGACGCTCTCGTTGAGGATGGGGGTGAGGAGCCCTTTGAGCAGCGAGATAGTGATCGGCGCGACGTTGTAGTTGAGGATCTCCCCGCTGTATTCGATGACGACCTCCTTGATGGCGCCGGAGACGAGCTGTGCTTCAAATTTCCCCAGCTTTTCAGCCAGGTTCAAATAGGGCCGGATCACGGCGAGAAGCTCGGCGCTGACCGAGGGGAAATTCACGGCGCCCTTGATCTCGCCGGTCGTCAGGTAAGCGCAGATCTGCTCGGCGATGGCGACGGCGACATTGATCTGCGCCTCGTCGGTTGAGGCCCCCAAGTGGGGCGTGCAGATGACGTTGTCCAGCGCGATGAGCGCAGCGTTCTTTGTCGGTTCCTCCTCGAAGACGTCGAGGGCGGCGCCGGCAACCTTGCCTTCGACCAGGGCGTCATAGAGATCCTTCTCGCTGACGATGCCGCCCCTGGCGCAGTTGACGATGTATACGCCTTTTTTCATCTTTGCAAAGGCAGCCGCGTTGATCAGCCCCTTCGTCTCTTTTGTCATGGGGGTATGGACCGTGATGATATCGGCCTGGGCGTAAATTTCGTCCAGGTTCGCCAGAGAGATGCCCATCTTCTCGGCCGCCTCCGGGGCGATGAAGGGATCGTAGGCGATGACCTTCATCTTCAGTCCACGGGCCCGGTCGGCGACGATGCTGCCGACCCTTCCGGTGCCGATGATCCCGAGGGTCTTGTTGAGGAATTCGTGTCCGCTGAATCGGGTCTTTTCCCATTTGCCGGCCTTCATGGATGCCGTCGCCTGGGGGATCTGCCGGACCAGGGAAAGCATCATGGCGATGGTGTGCTCTCCGGTGGTGACGGCATTGCCGCCCGGCGTGTTCATCACGACGATACCCCGTTTGCTCGCTGCAGGGATATCCACGTTGTCCAGACCGATGCCCGCGCGGCCGACGACCGAAAGTATCCCCGCACAATCGATGACCTCCTGCGTGACCCTGGTGGCGCTCCTGATCACCAGGGCGTCGTAATGCCCGATAACCGATCTAAGTTCCTCCGGGGTGATCTTCGTCCGGACGTCGACCTCGATCCCCGGCGTCTTCTTGAATATGTCGATGCCTTCGGCAGAGAGCGAGTCGCTGATCAGAATCCGTTTCATGGGTTGTCTCCTTCTTCGCGGCTATAGTGCGGCGATCTTTTCTTTGTAAACCTTTTCCAGCTCCTCCAGTGCGGCGCGGATATCCGCGGCGTCTATCGTGGGTCCGCACCAGAAACGGAATCCCGGAGGCGCATCCTTGTACGAGGTCATGTCGTAAGCGGCCTTCCGTCTACCCATTTCGCTCGCGATGCTCTTGAGAAATTTCGTCTGCTCACCATCGGGCAGCGCCCTGACCTTCTGATTGACCACGGAGAGGCAGACCGAGGTGTTGGAGCGGATCTCCGGCGATTGGGCCAGAAAGGCGATCCAGTCGTTCCCGGCGACCCACTCCTCGACGATCCGAAGGTTGGCGAGGCTCTTTTGAATGAGACCATCGAGCCCAAGGCCGCCGGCCCACTTCAGGGCGTCCAGATAATCCTCCACACACAGGAGGGAGGGGGTGTTGATCGTGTCCCCTTCGAAGATCGCCCGGTTGATCTTGCCTCCCTTTTTCATGCGGAAGATCTTCGGAAGCGGCCAGGGGGGATCGTAGGATTCGAGACGTGCCACCGCCCGGGGGCCCAGGACAAGCATTCCGTGACCGGCCTCCCCGCCGAGACATTTCTGCCAGGAAAAGGTGACCACATCCGTCTTCGACCAGTCGATCGGCATGGCGAAGGCGGCGCTCGTCGCATCGCAGAGGGAAAGGCCCTTGCGTTCGGCGGGAATCCAGTCCCAGTGGGGGATCTTTACGCCACTGGTCGTCCCGTTGGCGACGAAGACCACATCATGCTCCCAGTTGACGGCTTTGAGATCGGGGATTTGCCCGTACTCGGCCCGAAGGATTACGGGATTTAACCGCAGCTGTTTCGCGACATCGGTGGCCCATCCCTCCGAGAAGCTCTCCCAGACAAGGACAGTCACCGCCCTGGCCCCCAGCAGGCTCCACATCGCGGCTTCAAAAGCCCCCGTATCCGAGGCGGGCATGACACCGACAAGGTAGTTTTCGGGGATACCGAGGATCCTCCGCGTCTCGGTGAGGGTCAGGGCCAATTTCTCCTTTCCAAGGGCGGAACGATGCGAACGTCCGACCGCGGCGTCCCTCAAAGATTCGAGGTTCCAGGCGGGTCTTTTGCTGCACGGCCCGGAGCCAAAATTTGGATTATTCATGATCGACTCCTTCTCTACGCGTTTCAAGTGAACACGCGGGAGATATATCAACATTGGAATGATTACTCAAGCGTTTTGGTTTTAGGTTGACGCAAGGAGGCAAGACAAGGTATGCAAACAGGGGTAGACAGATTACCGGTGGGAGGTTCATCAGTGAAAAAAGTCAGGACGATGTTCTTCTGCCAGAACTGCGGGCAGCAGTCGCCGAAATGGCTGGGAAGGTGCCCCGCCTGCGGTGAGTGGAACCGCTTCGTCGAAGAAGAGATCCGTGATGTCGATGCGACGCGTCCGGCCGATAGCCGGTTCGATGGCGTTCCCCAGTCGATCGATTCCATTGTAGCCGATGAAGGGGATCGGATTTCTACGGGGATGGATGAACTGGATCGCGTCCTCGGGGGCGGGATTGTCGGTGGGTCCGCCATTCTGGTCGGCGGCGATCCCGGGATCGGAAAATCGACATTGCTGTTGCAGGCTTTGGAGAAAATGGCGGAGAAGGGGCGCACCGTTCTCTATGTCTCGGGCGAAGAGTCGGCCCGTCAGATCAAGCTTCGGGGGAAAAGGCTCGGCGCCTCCGCAAAGGGTCTACTCATCCTTGTCGAGGTCGAGCTGGAAAATATCCTCAGCCGGATACAGGAGATCAAACCGGCCGTCGCCGTGATCGATTCCATCCAGACCATCTATTCCTCCGTTCTCTCCTCCGCGCCGGGCGGCGTGGGGCAGGTCCGCGAGGCCTCGGGGCGGCTCATCCTCATGTCCAAGAAGACGGGTATTCCGATCTTTCTCGTCGGCCACGTGACGAAGGACGGTTCGATTGCAGGACCCAAGGTCCTCGAACATATGGTCGATACGGTGCTCTACTTCGAAGGGGATTCCGGTCACGCCTACCGGGTCATCCGGGGGATCAAGAACCGCTTCGGTCCCACCCACGAGATCGGCGTCTTCGAGATGCGGGATACGGGTCTTATCGAGGTTGCAAATCCTTCCGCCTTCTTCCTGTCGGAAAGACCCGAGGGGGCCGCGGGATCGGTGGTCGTGCCGAGCATGGAGGGGACCCGGCCGATCCTGATCGAGGTCCAGTCGCTGGTCGCTCCCACGAGCTTCGGGATGCCGAGGCGGACGGCGATCGGTGTGGATCATAACCGGGTGTCGCTGCTCACCGCGGTCATGGACAAGATCTGCGGCATCCATCTGGGCAACAGCGATATCTTTCTGAACGTGGCGGGCGGAGTGAAGGTAGATGAGCCGGCGATCGATCTCGGGATCGTCTCGGCGATGGTCTCCAGCTTCCTCGAACGGCCGACAGCGGCCGGTACGGTTGTCTTCGGCGAGGTCGGCCTGACCGGCGAGATCCGGGGAATCTCCCAGACGGAGGTGCGAATCAGAGAAGCCGCCCGGATGGGTTTCACGCGATGTATCCTGCCCCGGACCCTTTCCCGCGAAATCCTGCCGGAGATACCGATCGAGCTCATCAAAATAGGCTCTCTGAAGGAACTGACGGAGCATCTTTTTTGACGGCTACGTAAAAAGGCCGGATGCTGCGTTGCGCTTCATCCTTCGTCATTGCGGCGTACGACAAAGTACGCCTCATTCCTCAGGATTCGCGCGCCTTGCCTGCGGCCTTTTTACGAAGCCGTCCCCAACTTATAGCTTCTGAGACATTTTACGAGAGCATCTTTTTTGACGGCTGCGTAAAAAGGCCGGATGCTGCAAAATTTTTTATGCCTCATATCTTGACATGAAAAAATAGATGCTTATTATAGGCCAATCTCTGGAGACAGAAGATGAATCGAATGTCGAATATAATGATGAAAGGAGAGGTTAAGGCATGAAAATCAGACCATTACAGGACAGAGTGATCGTAAAGCGGATTGAGGAAGAAGGGAAGACCAAGGGGGGGATCATCATTCCCGACACCGCCAAAGAGAAGCCGATGGAAGGACTGGTCATCTCCGTAGGGAAAGGTAAAACGGCTGATGACGGCAAACTGATCAAACTGGATGTCAAGGCGGGCGACAGGATTCTTTTCGGAAAATACTCGGGCACCGAGGTGAAGATCGACGGCGTGGAGCACCTCATCATGCGTGAGGACGATATTCTTGGTATTATCGAGAAATAATCAATTGATTACATAAGGAGGATATATTCATGGGAGCTAAGATACTTCAATACGATGAAGAAGCGAGGAAATCGATCCTCAACGGGGTAAACGCCCTGGCGGATGCAGTAAAGGTGACCCTTGGACCCAAGGGCCGGAACGTGATCATCGACCGTAGTTACGGCGCACCCAATGTCACCAAGGACGGAGTCACCGTTGCCAAGGAGATCGAGCTTGCCGACAAGTTCGAGAATATGGGCGCCCAGATGGTGAAAGAAGTGGCGAGCAAGACGAGCGATGTGGCCGGTGACGGAACCACCACCGCTACCCTTCTGGCGCAGGCGATTTTCCGCGAAGGCGCGAAGAGCGTGGCCGCCGGGAGCAACCCGATGGATGTGAAGCGGGGAATCGACAAGGCCGTCGACGTGGTCGTGAAGGAACTCAAGAAGATGAGCAAGCCGACCAAGGACGCCAAGGAGATTGCCCAGGTCGGGACCATTTCGGCAAACAATGACGAGGCCATCGGCGCGATCATCGCGGAAGCAATGGAAAAGGTCGGCAAGGAAGGCGTCATCACCGTGGAAGAGGCGAAAGGTCTGGAGACCGAGCTGGAGATCGTCGAAGGGATGCAGTTCGACCGCGGCTATCTCTCCCCCTATTTCGTCACGAACGCGGAGAAGATGGAAGTCGAACTCGAAGACTGCCTCATCCTCATCTATGAAAAGAAGATCAGCAGCATGAAGGACCTCCTTCCCATTCTGGAGCAGATCGCCAAGATGGGTCGGCCGCTCCTGATCATCGCCGAAGATATCGAAGGCGAAGCCCTGGCGACCCTCGTGGTCAACAAGATTCGCGGGACCCTGCATGTGGCGGCCGTCAAAGCCCCGGGCTTCGGCGACAGAAGAAAGGCCATGCTCGAAGATATCGCCATCCTCACCGGCGGCAAAATGATCTCCGAGGAGATGGGGTTAAAGCTGGAAAACACGAAGCTGGAAGACCTCGGCCGCGCCAAGCGGATCAGCATCGACAAGGATAACACGACGATCATCGACGGGGCCGGCTCACGCGCCTCCCTCGAAGGCCGCGTGAAGCAGATCCGCGCTCAGGTCGAAGAAACCACTTCCGATTACGACCGCGAGAAACTCCAGGAAAGACTGGCCAAATTGGTCGGCGGAGTTGCGGTGATCAAGGTCGGCGCTGCGACCGAGACCGAGATGAAAGAGAAGAAGGCCCGCGTAGAGGATGCGCTAAACGCAACCCGTGCGGCCGTTGAGGAGGGGATTGTTCCCGGCGGAGGCGTAGCCTATCTCCGGACGCTCCCCGCGCTTGACAAGATGAAGCTGGAAGGCGATGAGCAAGTCGGCGTCCGGATTGTGAAAAAAGCCCTTGAGGAACCTCTCAAGATGATTGCCAACAATGCCGGTATGGAAGGCAGCATCGTCGTTGAGAAAGTCAAGGACAGGAAGGGCGCATACGGATTCAACGCCCGGACCGATAAGTACGAGGACATGATCGCAGCCGGCGTCATCGATCCGACCAAGGTGACCCGTTTTGCCCTGCAGAACGCGGCGAGTGTTGCGTCCCTCATGCTGACGACACAGTGTATGGTTGCAGATAAACCCGAAGAGAAATCGGCGATGCCGGCAATGCCTCCGGGCGGCGGCGGATACCCCGGCATGGGGATGTAAGAGTTCAGAGCCGGGTCCATTTAATGAGTAAAAAGGCCCCCGTCAGCGGTTCGCCGGTGACGGGGGCCTTTTCATTACCGACGGCTTCGTAAAAAGCCCGGATGCTGCGTTGCGCTTCATCCTTCGTCATTGCGGCGTACGCAAAAGTACGCCTCATTCCTCAGGATTCGCGCGCCTTGCTTGCGGCCTTTTTACGAAGCCGTCCCTCTATTCGGTGCGCTCGACTATCGTCGCAATCCCCTGTCCCACGCCGATGCACATTGTGACGAGACCGTAGCGCGAACCGCGTCGCTTCATCTCGTGCACCAGCGTCGTCAGGATGCGTGCGCCGGTCGCGCCGAGCGCGTGACCGAGCGCGATCGAGCCGCCGTTTACATTCACCTTCGCCGGATCCATTTCCAGTTCGCGGATGCAGGGAAGCGCCTGCGCGGCGAATGCTTCGTTCAATTCGATCAGATCAATATCGCCGATTTTCAGACCGGCGCGTTCCAACGCCTTGCGTGTCGCCGGGATCGGTCCCAAACCCATATACGATGGATCGACCCCCGCCACCGCGCTTGCGACGACGCGCACGAGCGGCTTGTAGCCGAGTCGCTTGGCGGTTTCGGCTTCCATCAAAAGCACCGCCGCCGCGCCGTCGTTGATGCCGCTGGAATTTCCGGCCGTGACGGTGCCGTCTTTCTTGAACGCGGGCGACAATTTGGCGAGTTGCTCCACCGTTGTTTCGGGACGCGGATGCTCATCCTTGCCGACGACAACCGGATCGCCTTTTTTTTGCGGAATGACGACGGGAACGAGTTCATCATTGAATCTCCCCGCCGCGTGCGCCGCGCCCCATTTCTGTTGCGAAGCGAACGCGAATTCGTCCTGCTCCGAACGGGTCAGACCATACTTTTGCGCTACGTTCTCCGCCGTGTCGCCCATCCCTTCTTTCGCGTACGCCATCGTCATCCGTGGATTCGTAAAGCGCCAGCCGATCGTCGAGTCGAATACTTTCACATCGCGCGGGAACGGTGAATCGGCTTTCGCAAAAACGAAAGGCGCGCGCGTCATCGACTCGCAACCGCCCGCGACAAACACATCGCCCTCGCCGATTTTGATCGCCTGCGCCGCACTGTTCACCGCGTTCAAAGCGGAGCCGCACAGGCGATTGATCGTCTGCCCGGCGACCGAATAAGGCAGGCCCGCGAGCAGGACCGCCATCCGACCGACGTTGCGGTTGTCCTCGCCGGCCTGATTCGTGCAACCCAGTATGACATCCTCGATCACATTCGGATCGAGTTTGCTGCGCTTGACGATCTCCGCAATGCAGAGCGCCGCCAAATCATCCGAACGCACATTCTTTAACGCGCCGCCGTATCGTCCTACCGGCGTGCGCACCGCATCAATAATCACCGCTTCGCGCATTGTATCCTCCCCCTCCCCTCAATCCCCTCCCGCCAGGGGAGGGGAAACGTGATTTTTATATGTATTGTCCGCCGTCCACCTTGATCACTTCGCCGGTAATGTGCCGCGCTTTTTCGGTGCACAGGAACGACACGAGCCACGCCACCTCTTCCGGCGTGCCGAGGCGGCCCAACACGATTTCCGCAAGCGCTTTCTGCTTTACCTCTTCCGGCGCCGTTTTCATCATCTCGGTCTCGATCAGGCCGGGGGCAACCGCGTTGCAGTTCACGTTGAACCTGGCCAGTTCGCGCGCGACGGTTTTGGTCAGACCGATGATCCCGGCCTTGGCGGCGGTGTAGTTCGACTGCCCGAACTTGCCGCGAATGCCGTTGATCGATGTGACGTTGACAATTTTACCGCTGCCCTGGTCTTTGAACAGGGGTGCGACCGCGCGAATGTAATTGAAATATCCTTTGAGGTTGATCGCCAGCGCTTCGTCCCACTGCTCCTCGGTCATTTTCCAAATGACCGCGTCGCGGTTCACGCCGGCGTTGTTCACCAGGATATCCACGCGGCCGAATTCTTTGACGACCGTATCCACCATCGCCTGCGCGTCCTTGAACGACGATACGTCGGCGCGGATTGCAAAACCGCGCCGCCCCATTTTCACGACCTCGTCACAGATCGCGTTCGCTTCGCTGTCATGCACGCGATAGTTGATCGCAACGTTCGCGCCGTTTTTCGCCAGGTCGAGCGCAATCGCGCTGCCGATTCCGAGGCTGGCGCCGGTCACAATGGTATTCTTCCCTTCGAGTTCCATTTCCTCTTTCTCCTTTTATGTTCTTAAGAAATTGCTTTGGCGCGGTTTGAAGATATGGAAAGCGGTCATGCATGTCAAGGAGAATTTGTCGCAACGTATTGCGTATCGTGTTGAGACAGAAGCAGTGTTTCCGTTGCGAGATAAATCGTTGACACCGGAGAAAGGAACAGGTACGTGTATTATCAATTTGACCGACAATAGGAGGATGAAGAAAATGACGACAGCCGGAAGCGCCGACCATATCCGTATCAGTTTCAGCGAAGGGATTTTGCATATTCGGATGAACCGTCCGGAAAAGAAAAATGCCCTTACCCGTGTCATGTACCAGACGATGGCGGATGCGATCCTCGGGGCGGACGAGGATGGGGCAACCCGTGTGATTCTGCTGACGGGGACCGCCGATTGTTTCACGAGCGGCAATGATCTTGCGGATTTCATCGCTATTCAACAGGAAACGGGGATGAAACATCATAATTCTTTCCTTCCCGCGATCAGCCGCGCCAAGAAGCCTGTGATAGCGGCTGTAAACGGCGTTGCCATCGGCATCGGCACGACGATGCTGCTCCACTGCGACCTGGTATATGCCGGGACGAAGGCCCGTTTTCAGCTTCCCTTTGTCAATCTCGGGTTGTGCCCGGAATTGGCCTCAAGTCTTCTTCTCCCCCGTCTCGTGGGGCACCAGAGAGCCGCCGAAATACTGCTGCTGGGGGAGCCGTTCGGGGCGGAAATCGCACGGGGATTCGGTCTCGTCAATGCCGTGTGCCCCGAAGAGACATTATTTGAAACCGCTTTTCAGAAAGCGCGGCAATTGGCGGCCCAGCCGCCCGCCTCCGTACGCCTGACCAAGGCGCTCATGAAACGCCCCCTCGAGGCGGCGGTGTCGCAGACCATCGAGGAGGAGCTTGCGCTTTTCGTCGAATTACTGAAATCTCCTGCGGCGGCGGAAGCCTTCCATGCCTTTGTCGAAAAGCGAAAGCCGGACTTTTCCCGTTTCTCCTGATTCAAACAGGACGACTTTTTACGAGGTCGTCAACTTTGAAGTGACTCAGAAGACGCTTGAAATGGGTTTCCGTCTGTGATAGCTTTACAGGCTATTTGCAAGGACATTTCATCTTGAGGAGCGCTTGATGGACTACAAGGAGAGCTTGAATCTTCCGAAAACCGATTTTCCCATGAAGGCCAATTTGTCGCAGCGGGAGCCGGAGATGCTGGCCCGCTGGGACGACATGCATATGTATGCCCGTATCCGAGAGGTGTCCGGGGGGCGCAAACCCTACATCCTCCACGACGGCCCTCCCTACGCCAACGGGAGCATCCATTTGGGCACCGCGCTCAACAAGGTCATCAAGGACATCCTCGTCAAGGCGAAGAACATGGCGGGTCACGACAGCATCTATGTCCCCGGTTGGGATTGTCACGGCTTGCCGATCGAGCACCAGGTGGACAAGGAACTGGGTGAGAAGAAGGCGGGGATGTCCCTGGCCGACAAACGTCGCTTCTGCCGGGTGTACGCCGATAAATACGTGGGGATTCAGCGTGAACAGTTCAAGCGTCTCGGGGTGTTCGGCGAGTGGGAGAATCCCTACCTCACGATGACTTACGACTACGAGGCGACCACGGTTGCGGAGTTCGGCAGGCTCTACCTGGGCGGGAGCGTCTACAAAGGGAAGAAACCCGTCTACTGGTGCGCCACCTGCAAGACCGCCCTGGCCGAGGCCGAGGTCGAGTACCAGGACCATACGACACCCTCGATATATGTGAAATTTGCGCTCATTTCCGACATCGCCTCCCGTCGGGCGACACTCGCCGGCGAGAAGGTCTCCGTCGTCATCTGGACGACGACCCCCTGGACGATTCCGGCGAATCTCGCCATCGCCTTACATGCGGAGTTCCTCTACGTGGCCGTTAAGGTGAAGGGTGAGGTGTTGATTCTCGCCAAGGACCTCCTCGATTACTGTCTGGACGCCTTCGGCTTTCGTCATGAACCGTACGAGATTCTCGACGAGTTTCCCGGCGCTCTCCTTGAGGGTCTCAAGTGCCGCTATCCGCTGGTCGACCGGGAGACGCTCCTCATCCTCGCCCCTTTCGTCACCCTCGACGCCGGGACCGGTTGTGTCCACATCGCCCCGGGCCACGGACAGGAGGACTATGAGATCGGGATGAAATACGGTCTGGATAATTATGCCCCCGTGGACGACGACGGGAAATTTACCGGTGATGTGAAAGATTTTTCCGGCCAGTTCGTCTTCGACGCCAACGAGGCGATAAACAAGGCCCTGGCGAAGGCGGGCGCCCTCATGGGAGCGATGGAGATCCAGCATACTTATCCCCACTGCTGGCGCTGCAAACAGCCCATCATCTTCCGCTCGACGGAACAGTGGTTCATCTCGATGGAGAAAAACGACCTCCGGAAAAAGGCGCTGGCCGCCATCGACGGCGTCGCCTGGATACCCGCGTGGGGACGCGACCGGATCTACGGGATGATCGAAAACCGTCCCGACTGGTGCATCTCGCGTCAACGGCTCTGGGGCGTCCCGATCACGATGTTTTATTGCAGGGAATGCAACGCCGAGGTGATGACGCAGGAGATCCTCGATCACGTCGTCGGGCTCGTCCGGGAGCACGGCGCGGACGTCTGGTTCGAGCGGGAGGCCAGCGAGCTTCTGCCCGGTGGAATCCGGTGTTCAAAATGCGGCGGGGCCGATTTCAGGAAAGAGACGAACATCCTCGACGTCTGGTTTGATTCCGGCGTCAGCCACGCCGCCGTTCTGGAGCGCCGGTCGTATCTCGGCTCCCCGGCGGACATGTACCTCGAGGGGAACGACCAGCACCGGGGCTGGTTCCATTCCTCGCTCCTCGAATCGGTGGGGACGCGGGGAAGGGCGCCTTACCTGAACGTCCTCACCCACGGCTTTGTCGTGGATGGCGAAGGGAAGAAGATGTCCAAATCGGTCGGAAACGTGATCGACTCCCAGACGATCGTCGACGAGTACGGCGCCGAGATCCTCAGGCTCTGGGTGGCCGCCGAGGATTACACCGAGGATATCCGGATCTCCCCGGAGATTCTGAAGCGCCTGGTCGAGGCCTACCGGCGGATCCGGAATACCAGCCGTTTCATCCTGGGCAATCTCTACGACTTCAATCCCGGCACGGATCGTGTGCCTTACGCGGAGATGCTGGAAATGGACCGATGGATCCTCCACCGTCTCCAGGAGGTTATCCGACGGGTTCGCGATGCCTACGAGCAGTACCAGTTCCATGTCGTCTACACCACACTCTACAATTTCTGCACGGTGGACCTTTCGTCGCTCTATCTCGATGTCCTGAAGGACCGTCTCTATACCTCGAAGGCGGCATCCGCGGCCCGCCGGTCGGCCCAGACCGCAATGACGGCGATCCTGGAGGCGATGGTCCAACTCCTGGCCCCCATCCTCACCTTCACGGCGGAGGAGACATGGCTTGCACTTCCCGACTATCCCGGCAAGGCCGAGAGCGTCCACCTTACCCGGTTTCCGGAGGTGAATGAAGCCTATATTCAGACCGAGCTGGCTGAGAACTGGAAGACGCTCATCGCCGTCAAGGGAGAGGTCGCCAAAGCCGTGGAGGTATCGAGACAGAACAAAACCCTCGGACATTCGCTCGATGCCTCGGTGACCCTCTCAGCGCCGGAGAAGCTGCGTACGTTCCTTTCGGCGCACCTCGATGATCTGCGCGCACTGCTGATCGTTTCCGATGTCCGGATTGTGGATGAAGGGACGAGCGGAGAGGCTTTTCGGAGCGCCGAGATCGCGGGTCTCTCGGTGAGCGTGGGTCGCGCGCCCGGAGAGAAGTGCAATCGCTGCTGGATCTACAGCGAGACGGTAGGCTCGAACACCGAGCATCCGACGCTGTGCGAGCGGTGCCGTGACAATCTTTGACGGCTTCGTAAAAAGGCCGGATGCTGCGTTGCGCTTCATCCTTCGTCATTGCGGCGTACGCAAAAGTACGCCTCACTCCTCAGGATTCGCGCGCCTTGCCTGCAACCTTTTTACGAAGCCGTCCCATTAGATAGGAGAGGCGGGTTTTGCGGAAAAAGATGATCCTCTTTCTGGCGATTGCAGGCGTCGTGATCCTCCTGGATCAAACGACGAAGTATTGGATCATCGCGACGCTCAAGCTCCATGAGGGCTTTGCGGTCGTCGACGGATTTTTCAATATCGTCCACGTGCGCAATCCGGGCGCTGCCTTCGGCTTCATGGCCGGGGCGTCGCCGGCGTTCCGGTCCGTTTTTTTCGTCGCGATCACCCTGGCGGCGATCCTCCTCATCCTTCATTACCTCTGGCACACCCTCCGGCAGACAGGAAGCGAAAAGCGTTCGCTTGTCTTTTCCCTGTCCCTGATCCTTGCGGGGGCGGTGGGAAACCTGATCGACCGTGTCCGTTTTGGCGAGGTGGTCGATTTCCTCGATGTCTATGTCGGCACACACCACTGGCCCGCCTTCAATGTCGCCGATGCGTCCATCTCGACCGGCGCGGCTGTCCTGGCGATCGCCCTCTTTGTGAAGAGGAAAGAAGGGGCGGACGCAGCGGGATCGGATCAATAGGCCCGGCTTGGCGGTTGTTGGAGACGGTCGATGGGAGCCGGCAGGTTGTCTGAAGACGTTTCGGCACAGGGGAAAAACCTTCTTCGTCATTCCAGTATAATTGTGGCGTCTGCGGCCGCCGCCCCTTCTTCGCCGACGATCAGGGGGTTGATGTCGATCTCCCTGATCCGCGGCTGACCGAGACCGATCTCGCCCAGGGTCATGAGGATCCGGGCGATCTCTTCCCGGTTCACGGGAGGTGACCCACGGAAGCCGTCGAGCATCTTCTGACCACGGATTCGGCCGATCAACTTCAACGCTTCCCGGTGCGTCAGCGGGGCGACGGCGAAAACCGCGTCTTCGAAAAGCTCGGCCATCACGCCTCCCAGACCGAACATGACACAGGGACCGAACTGGGGATCGCGCAGGAGCCCGAGGATCAGCTCCACCTTCCCCGGCAGCTGTTTCTGGACGAGGACCCGGCCCCTGCCCTCCATCTTTTCCATGAGACTGCCGAACGTTTCCCGGGCGGCCCGACCGTTGGGAATCCCCAGGCGAACGATGTCGAGCTCCGTTTTGTGGACCCCTCCGGGAAGGAGCCCCTTCATGACCACCGGGTAACCCAGGGCGGCGGATACCGCCTCGGCGTGGGCCGCATCGGCGGCGACCTCCTCCGGGACGACAGGAATGCCGCAGGATCGAAGAACCGCCTTGGAAATATGTTCGTCGAGGGGTCCGGATGCCGAACGGATGTGTTTCTCAAGATAGGCGGGCAGTGTCCGATCGTCCTTGCTTTCAGCAATGACCGGTTCCGGTCGGTAGCGTTCGCCGAGGACCGCGCCCAGGCACTCCGCTGCGCGGGAGATTTCCGTAAAGACGGGAATCCCGTGGACAAGCGCCTCCCTCTGGAAGGCGTAGGTGTCGTCCCTTCGGCCGATGATCCAGGCGATGACCGGTTTTCCGGAAATACGGATCCGGGCGGCCAGTTCGGCGGGGTTTATCCTGCTGCGGGAATTGCTGATAAACACGTGGAGAAAGACGGCATCCACCTCCGGATCACCGAGGAGAAGCTCGAGCGAGAGGCTAAAGACATCGACATCGGCGCCGACCTGTCTTTCTACCGCCGGCCAGAGATCGACGGGATTGGTCACCGGCATCCATTTCGGAAAGAGCTCCGCCAGGGAGCTCCTGGTGGATGCTGAAAGAGTGGCCATGGTTAACCCCTGTTCGGCCACAAAGTCGGTGGCGACAATGCCCGCCCCGCCGCTCAAGGTCAGGATCGCGACCCGGCCCGCCCCGCCTCGATCCGGCTTGGTCAGGGCGAAACACCGGCAGAGGTCCATCATCTGTTTGAAGTCCCGTGCCTCGGTTACCCCGACCTGTGCGAGGGCGCCGGCGACGATTCGCTGATTGCCGGCAAGCGATGCCGTGTGGCTCCGCGCCGCCTCTGCCCCCTGGCGGCTCCGACCGCCTTTCAGGACGACGATCGGTTTTTCGCTCCTCCGGCACAGATCCAGGAATCGCCGACCGTCGGAGAAGGATTCGAGGTAGAGGCCGATCGCTTCGGTGTCGGGATCGTCCAGAAAATATTCCAAAATATCGCATTCATTCACATCGACCTTGTTCCCCAGGGAAGCGACCTTGCTTACACCCATCGTGGCATTGCTCATGATGTCGATAAGGAAGATGGCGGAGAGCATGCCGCTCTGTACGACGAGGGAGACGGTTCCGGGGATGAATTCCTCCTGCTCCAGGGCCCGTGGATCCATGAAGGAAAAGATGTGGCGGTGGACAACATCGACGAGGCCCATGCAGTTGGGTCCCCACAGCCGGATACCGGTGCGTGCGGCGATGTCGGAGAGTGCTTTCTGGAGACGCTCCCCTTCCGGGCCGGCTTCGGCAAAACCGCCCGATTCGATCATGATTCCGCGTACGCCTTTCCCGACACAATCCTCCACCGCAGCAGGCGCCAGCGGAGCGGGGACGAAGACGACGGCGAGGTCCACAGGATCCGGGATGGAGCTGACGGTTGGATAACAGGTCAGACCTTCGATCTGCCCGTATTTCGGATTGACGGGGAAAATCCCGCCGGAAAAGCCGAGCAGGATATTTTTCAGGATGGCGTTGCCGCCCTTGAGGGGATTCGGTGTCGCACCGACCACGGCTATCCCTCGCGGGTTGAAGAAAATATCTATAGGCATCGATTGCCTATTGACTTTAATCATTCTGCTGAGAAGGATTATTCGCCTGTCCCTTCAATTTCTCGAGTTCCTCCAGATACTGCTGCGACTGGGCCTTCACCCGCTCAATTTCCTCCCGGGCCTGTTCCAGCTTCTCATCTTGCTTTTGTCGCTCTTCCCTCGTCTTGTCCTGAATGGCATCCAGACCCACGTAGATTGCAAGGATACCCCCGAGAATCAGCATGATAGGAACACCGCCTTTCAGTATCAGGGTGAAGGCGTCCCACCACAGGAAAAAACCGATCACTCCCAGGATCCCCGATACAGCACCGCCAATAAGCAATAACATCGCCGAACCTCCTGATCATCGGATTTTTTATTTATTTAACACGGAAAAGAGAATCAGGCAAGGCTAAAGTCGATCCGCCGTTTAGGAGAAAATGCTTGATTAATTTCGCTTCTTAAACTATTATTTTTCTCTTATCTGCGGGTCTCTGTGACCGCCGGAGCATGTATGAAGAAGTCATTAGAGTATACGGGGATTGTCGTGATGGGGCCGAATTTTGATAAAGGGGACGGGTTGATTCCCGCCGTAGTACAGGACGATCAGACGGGCGAGGTTCTGATGCTGGCGTACATGAACGAGGAGGCCTGGCTGAAAACCCTTGCAACGGGGAAGGCCCACTATTGGAGCCGGTCCCGGCAGAGTCTCTGGCTGAAAGGGGAGACCTCCGGCCATATCCAACTGGTCAGTGAAGTCCGACTGGATTGTGATGAAGATACCATTCTGCTGAAGGTCAAGCAGGTGGGCGAAGCAGCCTGTCACACCGGTTACCGGTCCTGTTTCTATCGTAAATGGGCCGATGGTGATTTTGTGACCGTGGGAGAAGCGGTCTTTGATCCAAAGGAAGTCTATCGATGAATAAACTGAAATTAGGGATTCCGAAAGGGAGTCTGGAAACCAAGACGGTGGATCTGTTCAAAAGGGCGGGGTGGAACATCTCCTATGACAGCAGGAGTTACTTTCCCGATATCGATGATGAAGAGCTCTCCTGCACCCTGGTCCGCGCCCAGGAGATGTCCCGCTATGTGGAGGAGGGTACGCTCGATCTGGGGCTGACCGGCCAGGACTGGATTACCGAAAACGCATCGGATGTCGTGGCCGTCCAGGATCTGATCTATTCCAAAACATCGACAAGGCAGGCCCGATGGGTCCTGGTCGTCCGCGAGGATTCTCCCATCCGGTCGCTTGAAGATATGGCGGGGAAAAAGGTTTCGACGGAACTCGTGAACTTCACACGGCGTTATTTCGCGGAGCGGAACATCGATGTCCATGTCGAATTTTCCTGGGGGGCAACCGAAGCGAAAGTGGTTGAAGGGCTCGTCGATGCCATCGTCGAGGTAACGGAGACGGGAAGCACCCTCCGGGCCAACAAGCTCAAGATCATCCATGAACTGATGAAGACCAATACGAAACTGATCGCCAACCGGGCGGCGTGGGAAGACCCCTGGAAGAAGCAGAAGATCGAACAGATCCAAATGCTTCTTAACGGATCGCTGCAGGCGATGGGGAAGGTAGGGCTGAAGATGAATGTCTCGCGGGAGAACCTGGCTCGGCTGATCCCTGTGCTCCCCTCGCTGAAGGCGCCGACGATCTCCGGCCTGTATTCGGAGGACTGGCTTGCCGTTGAGACCATCGTGAACGCAAATGCAGTCAGGGATCTGATCCCCCTTCTCAAGGAGGCGGGGGCTGAGGGAATCATCGAGTACCCGTTGAATAAGGTCATCTGAAGGAGGAAACGACGATGCGGCAGGCGACGATCCGTAGAAAGACCACGGAGACGGATGTTTCGGCGGAGGTCAATCTGGACGGGAGAGGGGAGGGGAGTATCGATACCTCAGTCCCTTTTCTCGATCATATGCTGAATCTCTTTTCCAGGCACGGTTCGCTCGATCTTACCATCCGAAGCCAGGGCGACACCGCGATCGACGCGCATCACCTCGTGGAGGATGTAGGGATCTGCCTGGGTCAGGCCGTCCGGAAGGCCTTGGGCGATAGGAAAGGGATCAGCCGGTATGGAACGGCGGTGGCGCCGATGGACGAGAGTCTCTGCAGTGTGACGATGGACCTTTCCGGCAGGCCCTATCTGATCTGGCGCGCCAAACTCGGCAATGCAAGGATCGGGGATTTCGATCCGGCGCTGCTGCGGGAATTCTTCAAGTCATTTTCGGATCATAGTGGAATAACGTTGCACATTAACCTCAACTATGGTACGAACGTTCATCATATGGCGGAGGCAATATTCAAGGCCTTTGCCCGCGCCTTTAGAGAAGCCGTTGCGATCGACGGGCGGGTCGAGGGCGTTTTGTCGACCAAGGGGTCTTTAGATGTCTGAAGAAATGATGAAGAGGGTCGTCACCGATAGATTTTCCTGTTTTCTGAGGTATCTAAGCGGGTCTATCTCCTTCTGCTTCCTTTTGCTCGTGGTCGTGGGTTGCCATTACCGCGGGGAGGCGGTTGTCAGCGATTCGGAAAAGAATCCCGTCTTCGACCGGATTGCCGTGGTCCCTTTTCAGCAGATCGCTCCGGAAGATCGGGAGGGCGGCGCCGTTCGCTGTCCCCTCTGCGGGATAACCATCAATGCCGTGGGGACGCCTGGAAATCCGGAAAAGATCCTGGAGACGCTTTTTCTGGAGGAATTGAACAAAAACAAACCGAAATTCCATCTCCTCGACAGGGAGCGGGTCGCCGCCGTCTTCCGGCGGGTTTCCGCGAATTCCCTCAAATCCCCCCTCAACCAGGTGCTTCGAGACGTGGGAGGCGAACTGGGGGCAGAGGGCGTCGTTGTCGGTTATGTCTACCGCTTCAGGGAAAGAAAAGGGGTTGCCTACTCGGTTGAGCATCCTGCGGCGGTGACCTTTGAAATCCACCTGTTGCGGGTCAGCGACGGGGCGCTCGTCTGGCGGGGCTTTTTTGACAAAACACAGAGTTCGCTGATGGAGGATCTCTTCCAGATTTCGTCTTTTTTTCGGGGGGAAGGGCGGTGGGTTACTGCAAAAGAGTTGATGGGGGAGGGGCTCGAAGCGACCCTCAAGACCTTTCCCGGCCTGCGGTAACACATCCGGAGCTTCCGAGAGCCCGGCCCGTTTTATAATTTCTATATGATTATCATTCCTGCAATAGATCTGAAAGAAGGCAGATGTGTCCGTCTTGTCCAGGGAGATTTCCAAAGGGAGACCGTGTACGCCGATAATCCGGTCAGAATGGCCTTGGCCTGGAAGGCTGAGGGCGCGGAACGTCTGCACGTGGTCGATCTGGAGGGTTCTCTCGCCGGTGCACCCCGTCATGAGGCGGTGATCCGAAATATCGTGACAGAAACAGGATTGCCGGTTCAGGTCGGCGGCGGCATCCGGGAGATGAAAACGGTAGAGGCTTACCTCCGGATGGGTGTCCGGTGGGTGATCGTCGGTACGTCCGCCCTGCGGGATCCGGAGTTCGTCCGGAAGGCGTGCCGGGAGTTTCCGGATCGGGTGATCATAGGACTTGATGCGAAGGGGGGGCGGCTTGCCGTCCAGGGATGGACGGAAACGCAAGCGGATTCCCCACCGGCGTTGGCGCGCCGGTTTGCCGAAGACCGACCCGCTGCGCTGGTCTATACGGACATCGCCAGAGACGGGATGGAAACCGGGGTCAATATCGAAAGCACCAGGGAACTGGCCGCGTCTGTCGGGATTCCGGTGATCGCCTCCGGCGGGGTGTCGGGGATAAGGGATATCGATAAGCTCATGGCAGTCGAGGCGAGCGGCATATTTGCAGTGATTGTGGGGAAGGCCCTCTATACGGGCGCCCTCTCGCTTACCGAGGCAATTGCCCGCACGAGGATAATTAGGGACAGAGCCCCTATTATTTCCCATAAATAATAGGGGCTCTGTCCCTAATTATCAGGAGGTGATGGAGAATGGAAGACTGCATATTCTGCAAGATCGCGGCAGGCGAGATTCCTTGCCGGAAGGTATATGAAAATGAGAAAGTCCTGGCATTTGAAGATATCCACCCGATGGCGCCGATCCATGTGATCATTATTCCCAAAAGGCACATAGCCACCCTGATGGACGTCGATGCGGAAGGCATGGCCGATCTCCAGTCCATGATGAGTGCGGCCCAGGAGGTGGCCCGTGTGGAGAAGGTCGACCAGAAGGGCTTCAGGATGGTGATCAACTGCAATAAAGAAGGAGGACAGGTGGTTTTTCATCTCCATATGCACCTGCTGGGCGGTTTGCGACTCAAAAACGGGCTTGCATAATTTTCTGAACGGAGACCAGTGAACGATGGCTTTCAAAGAAAAAATGAATGAAGAGATGGTTCTGGCTGCCAAGACAAAGAACAAGATCCGTTTATCGGCCTTACGTATGCTGAAAAGCGGTTTGCATAACCGGGAGATCGACCTGAAGCGCGAGCTTGACGAGGGCGAATTTCTGCAGCTTCTCTCCTCTATGGTCAAGCAGCGGAAGGATTCCATCGAACAGTTTGCAAAGGGAGGCAGGACGGATCTGGTGGAAAAGGAGGAGGCGGAACTCAAGGTGATCGAAGAGTTCCTGCCGGCACAACTGTCGGAGGCGGAACTCGATGCGTCGATTGCGGAGGCCATCCGCGAGGCGGGCGCCGAGGGCGTTCGCGACATGGGAAAGGTCATGAAGGTCCTGATGCCGAAGTTGACCGGCCGCGCCGACGGCAAAACCGTGGGTGAAAAGGTCAAGGCGAGATTGTCCGCATAGGAGGATCTGCGTTTGAATGGATCTATTCCGGACGATAAGATAGAAGAGATCCGCAGAAGGGCCGATATCGCTTCTCTGATCGGCGAATATGTGACCCTGAAAAAGGCCGGGCGGAATTATCTCGGGCTCTGCCCCTTTCACCGGGAAAAAACACCCTCCTTTACGGTGAGCCCCGACAAGCAGATGTTCTATTGCTTTGGATGCAGCGAGGGAGGAAATGTCTTTTCCTTCCTGATGAAGCTCAACCATCTCACCTTTCCCGAGGCGGTCCGGCACCTTGCGAAAAAGGTGGGGGTCATCATCCCCGAGCGGCTGCTGAGCCGCGAAGAGAAAGAGCGATACTCGCTTGCGGAACAGATCCGTCGGGTCAACGAGCTCGCGGCCGGTCTTTTTATGAACACACTCCGGTCACCGGCCGGGGAGGACGCCAGGGAGTACCTTCGGAAGCGGGGAATCGGCGAGTCTGCAATCGAGACGTTTCGCCTCGGTTTTTCCCCGGAGGGATGGACGCATCTAAGCGAATATCTAGACAAAAAAGGTGTTTCACCCAAGCTTGCGCAGCAGGCCGGTCTTCTTGTAGAGAGGACAGGAAAATCGCAGGGTTATTACGATCGGTTTCGCGGGCGCGTGATGATCCCCATCGAAGATGTCGACGGCCGCGTCATCGCCTTCGGAGGCCGGGTCATGGGGGCGGGAGAACCGAAATACATGAACTCTCCGGAATCGGCCATTTATACAAAAGGGAATACCCTCTATGGGCTGGCCAGGACCAGAGAAGCGATTCGCGAGAAAGGCTTCGCTCTCCTGGTCGAAGGGTATTTCGACCTGATCGCGCTTTGGAATGCCGGCATCACCAATGTCGTAGCGATGCTGGGAACGGCTTTGACGCGCGCCCAGGTCGATCTGATCCGGCGCTATACGACCCGGGTGGTGGCCGTTTTCGATCCCGATGAGGCAGGCAAAAAGGCGTTGGCCCGAAGCCTCGAACTGTTTCTGGCCGGAAATGTCCATGCCCGCGCCGTGATCCTTCCCGACGGGCAGGATCCGGATGAATTCGTGAGAGTGAACGGCCGGGAGAAGATGGATGAAGTCGTGGCAAAGGCCTGGCCGATGGCCGATTATTACATCGATCAGATCCTCGGCGGACGGGGAACGCTGGAGGAGGACAGGGACAAGCTAAGGGAGGCTGTCGCTTTCCTGAGCCGGCTCGAGGATGATGTCGGGAGAAATCTCTTCGTCAAGAAGGTGGCCGAGGCGCTCGTCGTCGACGAGGAAGTGCTCAAGAAGGAGGTCCTGCGCACACGTTCCCGGAACCCATCCGCCGTTCCGCCCGACCTGCCGCGACGCTCGACCGCCGCTGAGATGGATCCCTCGGAACTGAGTCTGATTCGAATGATGCTCGAATATCCGGAGAAGAGTTCAACCGTTCGGGATTCGGCGATTCTTGCTGATTTCAGAACGGAGAAACTGAAGTCGTTGGGGGAGGAGCTTCTGGCCATGGACCGGGAGGGAAGGACGATGCGGGACGCATCATCTCTCGTCGGCACGTTGACGGAAGGTCCGTTGAGAGACAAGCTCCTCGCGCTGCTGGTGCAGGAGAGCCCTTTTTCGGAGGAACTGATCGATCGTCTGATAGCCGATACGATCAGGAAGATCCGTCAACGGTCGAACAAGGAGAGGGGCAAGACACTGACAAGCAGGATCAAGGAGGCAGAGAGGGCCGGAAATTGGGAATTGGTCGATCGTCTCACTTTGGACAAAGTGTCGCTTACTTGATCCGGTTATTTTTTTGATGGGAGAAACCGTTATGGGAAAAGAAATAGAATCCGACGAGTTTAAGAAGTTGATCACCCTTGGTGAGGAGAAGGGATTTCTCACCTACGACGATGTCAATGATCTGCTGCCCTCCGATGTGATCTCTTCGGATCAGATCGATGACATCATCATGCTCTTCGGCGAGAAAAACATCGATATCATCGATACGGACAAAGGGGAAAAACTACTCGTCAAGAAGTCCTCGGACGAACGGTCTGAGGGCAAGAGCGAAGACATTCTTGCCCTTTTGCCCGCGCTGGGAAAGACCGGAGATCCGGTGAAAATGTATCTTCGGGAAATGGGTATGGTATCCCTGCTCAGTCGGGAGGGCGAGGTCGAGATTGCCAAAAAGATCGAAGAAGGCGCCAGGGAAAGCATGGTAGCCGTCTTCAGCGTGGCTTCTTCCATCAAGAGTGTGGTGAGTATGGGGGCCCAACTCAAGCGGGGGGAGATCCGCGTCAAGAGCCTGCTTGAAAATATCGAGGATGAGGATGGCATCGTCGAGGAAGATATGCATCTCGATCGGGTCATCAAGCTGCTCGACAAGGTGACGGTCCTGGACGGCAAGAACGACCTGATCAAGAAAAAGCTCAATGCCAAGGTACTCGCGGCCGACGAACGAAAAAATCTCAAAGCGGCTCTGGAAAAGAACGTCCGGACCATCGTCGATCTCTGCCGGAAAATCCGGTTCAGTAAAAGACAGATCGACCGCATGGTGGCCAATCTCCGGGTTTATCTCGACGATGTGGAAAAGGCAGAAGAGGATGTCCGCCGCTGCAAGGCCGAGATCGGGCTCTCCCTTGCCCAGATGGAAAATGCCTGGGCGAAGATACACAAATCGGTGAAATCCGCGGGACAGGCGGTTAGAGAAACGGGTGTGCCGTTGGAAAAATTGAGAGCGACCGAGAAGGTGATCAAGGATGCCAACCGCCTGTTCAAGAGGATTACAAGGGAGACGGGACTCTCCGTGACGGCCTTGAAAAAAGCGATGGTGGCTATAGACACGGGGGAAAGAAGGGCGGAAATCGCCAAAAGAAAACTGGTGGAGGCGAATCTGCGCCTGGTGGTGAGCATCGCAAAAAAATACACGAACCGGGGCCTGCAATTTCTCGACCTGATCCAGGAGGGAAATATTGGTCTGATGAAGGCGGTCGATAAATTCGAGTATCAGCGGGGATACAAATTTTCCACTTACGCCACCTGGTGGATCAGGCAGGCGATCACCCGCGCCATTGCCGATCAGGCAAGGACCATCCGGATACCGGTGCATATGATCGAAACGATCAACAAGCTCATCCGGACCTCCCGGTATCTCATTCAGGAACTGGGAAGGGAACCCAATCCGGAGGAGATTGCCAACAAGATGGAATTTCCTCTTGAAAAGGTCCGCAAGGTCTTGAAGATCGCCAAGGAACCCATCTCGCTTGAGACCCCCATCGGCGAGGAAGAGGATAGTCACCTGGGAGATTTTATTGAAGACAAGAAGATCATGTCCCCCTCGGAAGCCACGATCAATATGGATCTGGCCGAACAGACCCGGAAGATTCTGGCAACCCTGACACCCCGAGAGGAAAAGGTGCTTCGGATGCGCTTCGGGATCAGCGAGAGGGCGGATTATACCCCGGAAGAATCACGGGAATCCCTGGAGATGAGTAAAGAAAGGGCGAAACAGATCGAATCCGGCGCCGTCCGGAAATTACGGAATCCGTCCCGACGGCGTCCCCTTAAACCGCCGAGCAAATAAATTGACCTTGCAGCGTCCGGACTTTTTACGCAGCCGTCAAATAAAGTGTTGACAAGACAGGTCGATGGGTATTATATACCCCGGCTCAGAAAAGCGTATTCATCCTGTGAAGAGCAGGGCCCATAGCTCAATTGGTAGAGCCACCGGCTCATAACCGGTCGGTCCCTGGTTCGAATCCAGGTGGGCCCACCAGGGATGAGGAGAAAGAGGGCAAGTGCGCATGGCGTGCGGATCATCATTAAAAGTCGTGAGTAATCGGGTGGGGAAAAGAATGACTCCCGAAAAATGCACCAGAAGCTGGTGCATTTTTTTTTGGGGTGATTCCCCGGTGAATGTGTCGATGTGAAAGGGGGACGGGGTTGAGAGAACAGTTGGCGCTCCTGATCGAGCTGCAGAAAATGGAATCGAAGGCAGGATCTATTGCTGCCAGAAAGAAAGATCTGCCGGTCCAGTTGGCCGATCTGGAAGCGAAGTTCAAGGAACATCACGCGGGTGTGGAAACCGTGCGCGAGCATCTGGAAGAGCTTAGAAAGCGCAGGCGGGACAAGGATAACCAGTTGCGTACAGGTCAGGAAACCCTGAAACGGACGCGAGACAGGCTCCTCGATGTCAAGACAAACAAGGAATATCAGTCGGTTCTGAAAGAGATCGAGACCTTTGAAAGCAAGAACAGCCATATGGAGGATGAGATCATCTCGCTTCTCGATGAACTTGACCTTCTTGAAAAGGCAGTGAAAACCAGGGAAGAGGAACTGGAAGCGCAGAGCCGCCGCTACGAAGAAGAAAAGACAAAAATGACGGATGAGTTGAGCTCGCTTGTCGGAGAGCTTGACGTCTGCACGCGGAAGAGCGGCGAGCTCAAGAAGAATATTTCCGCCGATATCCTGAGGAAATACGAGCAGATCAAAAACGCTAAGCGCGGCGTCGCCGTGGTGTCCTGCTGGAAAGAGGTCTGCAATGGATGCCACATGTCCATTCCACCCCAGTTGTATAACGAACTGCAGAAGTCCATGGCGCTGGTGATCTGTCCAAACTGCAGCCGGATCATCTACTGGGAGAATAAAAAAAATTGAAGAGTGGTTTGAAAGAGGTGTTCGAGCGGATCAGATGATCGCCGGTCCGGTATCCCGGATCGGAGGAAAGTCCGAACTCCAAAGGGCAGGATGGTCGCTAACGGCGACTGGGGGCGACCCTAAGGAAAGTGCCACAGAAAATATACCGCCCCTTCCGATGAGGAAGAGGTAAGGGTGAAAAGGCGAGGTAAGAGCTCACCAGTTTCCCGGGTGACCGGGAAAGCTTGGCAAACCCCATCCGGAGCAAGACCAAATAGGAGAACGGAGCGGCCCGCTCCGATGTTCTCGGGTTGTGTCGCTCGAGGCGGCCGGCAACGGCCGTCCTAGAGGAATGATCATCGCCGCCCTCCGGGTGACCGGTAGGCGGAACAGGATTCGGCTTACGATCCGCTCGGACACTTTTCATAAATAGGGACGGAGCCCTAATTTTCTTTTGAAGAAAATTAGGGCTCCGTCCCTATTTATGAAAGGAATTGAGTTATGAAGGTACTGTCCGCCGAATTTGTCCTTTCCGCCAAGGAACCCTCCCACTACCCTCCGGCATCCTTGCCGGAAATCGCGTTTGCCGGCCGGTCGAATGTCGGCAAGTCTTCCCTTATCAATGCCCTCCTGAAGCGGAAGGGGCTGGCCCGGACCAGCAACACGCCGGGGCGGACCCAGGAGATCAACTTCTTTTCCGTCAACAACAGGCTGTACTTCATCGATCTTCCCGGTTACGGATATGCAAAAGTTCCCGAGAAGATCAGGAATCACTGGGGGCCGATGATCGAGACTTACCTTAGCCAGCGGCAGACCCTTCGGCTCGTCGTTCTGATTCTCGATATCAGGCGCGATCCGTCGGAGGAAGACCGCCAGCTCATCGGCTGGTTGCAGCACTATCGTCTCCCCTTTCTGATTGTCCTGACAAAGATCGACAAGGTGTCACGGAATCAGCGCGGGGATCGACAGCGCCGGATCGACGCGGAGCTGCGCCTCGCACCCGAAACGCCGTTGATTTCTTTCTCCGCGAAAACGGGCGAAGGAAAGGACTTCCTCTGGCGGGAGATCAGAAAGGTCATGCTTCTTGACAATGGGGACGATCTCTGATACACCGCCCCTGGCTGTGTGGCCGGATACTCAGGACATGGCCGTCGATGGCCTTGATTATCGCGGGGTTCTGTATGAAATCGTC
>Ga0154452_1095_pt1 | contig 27790 bp, 22 predicted proteins | sample RifGroC2_FD_105645 | JGI IMG/M metagenome (GOLD analysis project Ga0154452, IMG submission 105645) | Syntrophus sp. GWC2_56_31 | reverse complement strand
GCCAGGTCGACATGAAATGTGTGATGATGCGCTGAGAACACCGTACATTTTACCCAATAAAAAAGGATGAATGCGTATGCACTTTACACCAATTGTCGAAAGCCTTCCCTCGGTGGTTCCGTTTGTCGGACCCGAGACCCAGGAACGTGCGCGCGGCCGAAAATTCCGGGCAAGGATCGGCGCCAATGAGAGCGTGTTCGGCCCGTCGCCCCGGGCTGTGGAGGCTATGCGGCATGCCGCAGCCGAGGTATGGAAGTACTGCGATCCGGAAAACCACGATCTGAAGCAGGCGCTGGCGGCACTGCATGGAGTGGGCCCACAGAACATCGTCGTGGGGGAAGGGATCGACGGCCTGTTCGGCTATGCCGTTCGTTTGTGCGTCGAGCCCGGTGTCACGGTGGCGACCTCGCTCGGCGCTTATCCGACCTTTAACTTCCATGTGGCGGGTTATGGCGGTCGCCTCGTCACGGTTCCCTACCGCGACGATCGCGAAGACCCGGAGGCGCTCATCGCCCTTGCGAAGCGCGAGGCGGCGCGCTTGATTTTCTTCGCGAATCCTGACAACCCGATGGGTTCGTGCTGGGATGCCGCCACGGTCCAACGGTTGATCGACGGTGTTCCCGAGGGTTCGGTGCTCTGTCTCGACGAGGCCTATTGCGAGTTCGCCCCGCCGGGAACGACGCCTGCGATCGATGTCTCCGATCCGCACGTTCTGCGCTTCCGGACCTTCTCGAAGGCGCACGGCATGGCCGGCGCGCGGATCGGCTATGCCATAGGCGAGTCCGGGCTGATCAAGAGCTTCGACAAGATCCGCAACCATTTTGGGGTGAACCGCATCGCACAGGTCGGCGCGCTCGCGTCGCTGCAAGACACCGCTCATCTCGCCGGCGTTGTCGGGAAGGTTTCGGCTGCCCGCGAGCGCATCGCAGCGATCGCCCGCGCCAACGGCCTGAAGCCTCTTCCGTCGGCTGCGAACTTCGTTGCCGTCGATTGCCGCAATGACGGTGCCTTTGCCAGGCGCGTGCTCTCCGAGCTGATCTCCCGCGACGTATTCGTGCGCATGCCCGGTGTCAGCCCGCTCGACCGCTGCATCCGCGTGAGTGCGGGATTGCCGTCCGATCTCGATGTGTTCGAGGAGGCCTTGCCCCGGGCCCTCGGTGCGGCAGCAGGACGCCGGCCATGAGTATGGGGCAAACAAATTACAAAAGAGATTCGAGATGTGATTGAAGATTTGTCTTCCTGGTGTTCAATCCGAGTTTTTTTCTTATATTATTTCTGTGGATATCGATTGATCCGGTGGCTACATTCAATATCTCTGCGATTTCCTTTGTTGTCCTGCCATCCCTTACAAGCGCAGCCACCTTGAGTTCCTGGGGGGTGAGATTGAACTGCCTCATGCTTTTCAGCAAGGGCGCTGCAATATGGCGGAGATGTGTTTCTACGATCTCAAGGCAGGATCGTTGTCCGGCATCGAGACGACCCTTTTTCATCTGTTCCACGAAGGGAAGAACCAAACTCTGTACATTCATCACGAATCTCTCTTCCAGGTCCTTCTTGTCGTCTTCCCTTTGCTTCAAGAGAACCTTAAGCGCCGTATTGAGTTCCTCGAGGGTGCTGTTCTTGCTTTCCAGCTCCGCGTGCGCCCGTTGCAGCACTTCCTCCACCCGCTTGCGCTCGGTGATGTCCTCGACCACGGTGATGCGCCGTACGGGAGCTTCTCCCGTCTTCCAGAGCGGCGACACCGTGATATTCGCCCAGACGGTCTCCCCATCTTTCCGGAGGTAGCGCTTCTCGAGGCTGTAGCGCCTGATCTTCCCGGCCAACAGCAGTGCTCTTTTCTCCTCATGCAGATGGAGATCCTCCGGATGCGTGATCGCCATGAAGGTGGTATCGAGCATCTCCTCTTCGCTCCTGCCCATCATCTCGCAAAGGCGGCGGTTCACCATGAAGAAACGGCCCGGACCAATTTCGACATCGGCCACTCCCACCGGCGCCTCCTCAACCAGGGTACGGAAACGCAGTTCGCTTTCGCGCAGCGACATTTCGGTCTTTTTGAGGTCGGCAAAGAGCTGCGCATTGGCGATCGCCCCGGCGATCTGGTCCCCGATCCTCTCCGCCAGGCGGAGATCCTGTTCGGTGTATGCGTTCGACTTCTTCGACAAGAATAGCAGATTCCCGATCACCCTGTCACGGGAGATCAGAGGAATGCCGATCATCGACCGGATCCCCGCTTGAATGATTGCGAAGTCGGTCACGCCGGGAAACTGCCTGAGAAAATCTTCGGGATCCTCTGCATGGATGATCAGGCCGGATTGCCTCCTAATAAAAATCTCGCTGACCGACCCCGCTATGGGGATGATGGCGCCAGATCTCCGATAAGTGATATGAACCCCGGACAGGTAGGCGATAGTGAAGCTTTTCCCATCGGGGTTGATCAGGCTCACGCTGACCCTGTCAGAGGGGATCAGCTTTTTCACCTCGGCAGCGAACCTCTCGTACACCTCGGCGATGTTCAGGGAGGAACCGATGACCCGCCCGGTCTCGGCAATGGCTGACATCTCCTCGGCCAGCCGCTCGGCCGCCTCCCGGCTCTGTCGCTCTTTGTTCTCCAACTGCTGGCGAGCGGTGATGTCCTCATAAGTGCCAAGGATACCTGCGACGTTGCCCTCCTCGTCTCGCAGCGGCACCTTATTTGTCCTTGCCCATGCGGGGGCGCCGTCGGCCCGCAGATAAGGCTCGACGATGTTGTATTCGGGAATGCCCGATTCCATAATTCTCTTATCGTACTTCCGAAACGAATCTGCCTGCTCTTTTGACCAGGGAAGATCGTAGTCGCTCTTTCCGACAATCTCCTCTAAAGACTTTATTCCTACCGTCTCCAACCAGTAGCGGTTACCGCCGAGGTAAATGGAATCACGATCTTTCCAAAATACCCCAGAGGGGATTGAGTCCAATACGGTCTGCAGCATATCCCGTGAATACAGAAGCCCCTCCTCCGCTTTCCGACGCTCTGATTCCAAGCGCTCCAGATTCTTGATTCTCTGCTTGAAGGAAGATATCTGTTTGATCAGGTCTTGTTTTGTCTCGAATAGATCTTTCATCTGATGCCCTCTGCAAGGTGCATTATCTCTTCACATCGTCAAACAGCAAAGACGACATGACAGGAAGAATCAGGGTATGTCAATAGACATTTATACTATAGACAATATATAGCTAAAATATATATATCATGAAACGGATGTGACAAGCAAAGATATCTGTGGGACGCCATATCGATGATGAGGGAAGTTTTTAAAATCTCCTTGACATGGGAAGCCGGTTTGCTTATCTTACCGCCGTTCACACAAACGCAGGTTATCATTGGAATCAGGTTGCATCGGTATGCAGAAAGAGGCGGTGGTACCCCAGAAGACGCTTTCCCTTGTCGACGGCGTCGCCCTGATCATCGGCGTCGTCGTCGGGACGGGTATCTTCAAAACCCCCTCCCTGGTTGCGGCCAATACGGGAAGCGACGGGGCTTTTTTTTTCGCCTGGGCTCTGGGGGGGATCATTTCCCTGATAGGGGCCTTGTGCTATGCCGAGCTTGCCACCGCCTATCCCCATAGCGGCGGCGATTACCATTACCTGACCCGCGGTTTCGGGCAGAATGTGGGTTTTCTTTTCGGATGGGCCCGGATGACGGTCATCCAGCCCGGGTCTATCGCGCTGTTGGCGTTTGTTTTCGGTGATTATGTCTCGCAGCTCCTCCCCTCCGCGTTCAGTGCTCCCGTCTGCGCCTTCATGGCCGTCATCGCCCTGACCTTCACGAATGTCATGGGAACCCAGAAAGGGACGTGGACGCAGAAGGTCCTAACCGCGGCAAAGGTCATCGGCCTGTTTTTCGTGTGTCTTGCCGGACTCGCTTTTGCTCCGCCCCTGCCCCCGCCGGCGGCTGCTTCTTCCGCGACCGGGGCTTCATTCGGTCTTGCCATGGTTTTCGTCCTTTTGACGTTTGGCGGCTGGAACGAGGCGGCGTATATTTCGGCCGAGCTTCACGAGGGACGGCGCAACATGATCCGCGTGTTGCTCTGGGGACTGGGCGCCATCACCTTTCTCTATCTTTTTGCCGGTTTTGCGTATGTCAAGGGACTGGGACTGAGCGCGATGAGTCGCTCGGATGTGGTAGCGGCCGATCTGATGCGCAGGTCCTTCGGCGAGGGCGGGGCAATGATCGTCAGCATCTTGATTGCCATCACGGCCTTAGGGGCGATCAATGGCTGCATCTTCACCGGCGCCCGCACCAATTATGCGATCGGGCGGGACTTTGAACTGTTTTCCTTCCTCGGCCGCTGGCGGGAAAGGACCAATGTTCCGGCCAATGCCCTCCTGCTTCAGGGGACGATCGCCTCGGGTTTGGTCCTCCTGGGGACGTTGACCCGCAAGGGATTTGAAACCATGGTGGAGTTCACGGCCCCCGTGTTCTGGCTGTTTTTTCTCTTGACCGGACTGGCCCTGTTTGCGCTTCGAGCGCGGGAGCCCGGCGTTGCACGTCCTTTCAAGGTTCCCTGGTATCCTTTTACCCCCCTCCTGTTCTGCATCTCCTGCGGATATATGCTCTGGTCAAGCCTTGTCTATACGGGCATCGGCGCCGCGGCCGGCGTGGTCCTGCTTTTCGCGGGAGCGATATTCCTGGCGGTGGCCCGGTCAAGGCAAAAAAGAGTTGACGGCGCCGGATGAACCGGAATCGCTTTCATCGGGAGGGTGATCCTCCCCGTTTTTTTATTCCACCAATCAAAGGAGATATTTTATGACTGACCATCGCTTTTTTCGTCAATTACTGCTGGTGTTGTGTCTGTCGATCATGGCCGCTGCGTGCGCCTTCGCTCAGGCGCCGGCGGGAAAAGGAGAGTATGAACCGTCTATCGGCCAGTTCGGTAAGGACGTCATATGGATTCCGACTGCGCAGGCGCTGGCCGACAAGATGTTGAACCTGGCGCGGGTGACGCCGCAGGATTACGTGATCGACCTCGGCTCCGGTGACGGACGCTTCGTGATCAGCGCCGCGAAGCGCGGCGCTCGCGCACTCGGCATCGAATACAATCCCGATATGGTCGAGCTGTCAAAGCGCACCGCCGCCCGGGAAGGGGTCGCCGACAAAGCCCGTTTCATCAAGGCGGACCTGTTCGAGAGCGATTTTTCCGCGGCAACGGTGATCACCATGTTTCTCCTGCCCGAAATCAACCTGAGGCTTCGCCCGTTGATTCTCGATCTCAAACCCGACACCCGTATCGCTTCCAATTCCTTTGATATGGGGGATTGGACTGCCGATCAGACTGTCGCAGTGAGCAAGGAAGAGGGCTGTGACAACAACTATTGCCAAGCCTTTTTTTGGGTCGTACCGGCCAAGGTCGAAGGGACATGGAAACTTCCCCAGGGCGAACTCAAGCTCAAGCAAAACTACCAGATGGTTTCCGGTGAGTTGAATCCCGGTAAGGACAGTATATCCATCGCCGACGGCCGCCTGTCGGGCAGCCGGATCAGCTTCAAGATCGGTCAAGCCCACTATACCGGGAGCGTCACCGGCTCCGCGATGGAGGGGACGTTCAAATCGGCTGGTAACAGCGGCACGTGGAGTGCAAAGCGGCTGGCAAACTGACGCACATGATACACACTCGACGCCCCTTCGGTTTATTTCCGTTGCCTGCGACCGTTTTTATACGTCATTCCCGGACCAATAGGAATCCGTCGCCGTGACATCTGCTCGAATCGCAATTGGCTTCTTGCTGCCGGCCGTGATGCTCGTCACTGCGTGGCTGCTTGTGCCGCTCGTTTCGGAATTACCGTCGTCGCTTGCGGGGATCAGGACCTATGGCGTGTATTCCGTGCTGGGGCTTGGTTTTGTCATAGGCATCGCTTTTAGGCGCGGACGCGTTGTGCTGGCGCTGCTCATGCTTGCTGCCGCCTATGTGTGTTACGCGGTGTGGCTGGAAGGAGGGCTTGCCGGTTTCCAGGCACGCACGGTGTTTGCCGCATTGAGCGTATTCGTGCCGTTCAATTTGGCAGTGCTGAGTCTCATCGCGGAGCGGGGAATATTTAACATCTACGGCGTGCAGCGTCTGGCCGCCATGGCTATCGAAGCCGCATTCGTATGGTGGATCGTTCTGACGAACAAGACCGAGCTGACGGTTTGGGCCTATGCACCGCTGTACGATACCCGCTGGTTTGCGGAATCGCCGATCCCGCATCTGGGGATTATAGCTATTGCGTTGAGTGTCGCCATCTGCCTGGTCGTGTGGTATATAAAGCACTCACCGCTGGATCTTGGCATAGCCGTCACAGGGCTCGCTTTTGGCATCGGGATGGATGGCATCGCCACGCCGAACTTCTTTCCGGTGTTCGTCGTGGCCGCCGGATTGATGCTCATTGTCGCGATGCTCCAGACCACGTATGGCATGGCGTTTCGTGACGAGCTTACGGGGTTGCCGAGCCGGCGTGCCCTGAACGAAAGGTTGATGAGGCTGGGCAGCTATTACACGATCGCGATGATAGACGTCGACCATTTCAAGAATTTCAATGACACCTACGGTCATGACCTCGGCGACCAGGTATTGAAGATTGTAGCAAGGAAAATCGCGAAAACGGGTGGCGGCAGCAAGCCGTACCGCTATGGCGGCGAGGAATTCACGGTCCTGTTTCCGGGGAAAGGCATTGACGATGCTATCCCGTATCTTGAGGCACTGCGCAAAGCCATAGCCGGCTACAAGATGGCGCTGCGCGCTTCCGACCGCCCGAAGCGACCAAAGCAAGCCGACCGGACGCGCGGCGCTTTCCGCGCGGCAAAATCGGTATCCGTCAGCATCAGTATCGGCGTCGCCCAGCGCACGGAAAATCTTGCTACGCCGGGTGACGTCGTCAATGCAGCGGACAAGGCGCTCTATCGCGCCAAGAAACTGGGACGAAATCAAGTGAGAAAGTGAAGAACCGGAAATCATGATCGAAGAAATTCTCCCCAATCTGTACCGCATAGAAATCCCTCTGCCCAAAAGCCCGTTGAAATGGCTCAACAGCTATGTCATCAAAGGGCAAGACCGGTTTCTGATCATCGATACGGGATTCGATCGCGAAGAATGCTCGAGCGCAATGAACGCCGGCCTGCAAGAGCTCGGCGTCGACCTGGGCAGGACCGATTTTTTTATCACCCACCTTCATTCGGACCACATGGGGCTTCTGGGTACACTCGCCTCGGACAGCACCAAAGTCTACTTCAACGAGAAAGAAGCGCAACGGACATACGCCCGGTTTGCGGGGGAGGACCTCTGGCAGAAGATCCTGGACGTTTATATCGCCAATGGCTTTGCCGACGAAGGCGCCCGGACATCCATGGAGAGACATCCGGCGCATAAGTATGGTCTGAAACGAAAGATTGACTTCACCATCGTGAACGACGGCGACGCGATAGACATCGGGGATTTCCACTTCCGGTGCGTGGCGACCCCCGGGCATTCGCCCGGGCACACAAGCCTGTACGAAGCAGAAAAGAAAATCCTGGTCGCCGGCGACCATATTCTCTTCGATATCACACCCAATATCGCCTACTGGATGGATATGGAAGACTCGCTGGGAAGCTACCTGGTCAGTCTCGAGAAGGTCAACACCCTCGATGTGGAACTCGTGTTGACAGGACATCGCCGGCTGGTGCACGACCTGCGGGGGAGGGTACGGGAGTTGCAGGAACACCACTGCGCCCGGCTGGATGAGGTGCTGGCTGCCCTGGGCGACGGTGAGAAGAACATTCTCCAGATCGCCCCCTACATCCGCTGGAACATCACCGCCAGGACATGGGACGAGTTCCCGGCGCAGCAGAAATGGTTTGCGTTCGGGGAAACCATGGCGCATGTGAAGCATCTCGAAGGTAAAGGGAGGGTTCGGAGCAGAAACCGCAACGGCACGATCACCTATTCGCTGGTGTGAACGGCATTTCACCGTTTAGTGCTTTACAAAAGACTGGTTTGTCGATTAGATAGTCGTTAACGGCTGACCACTGGGGAGGAACGATTCCTCGGAGCGACGGGCGAAAGGAGCAGACCATCATGAGCGGAGAATCGGTTTCCAATTCACCCTACGATGTGGTCATCATCGGCGGCGGGCCGGCGGGGCTAACCGCGGGGATGTATGCCGCCCGGGCGAGCCTCCGGGCGCTCGCAATCGCGGGCGAATCGACGGTGAGCCAGGTCACTGTCACCGACCATATCGAGAACTATCCGGGAATCCCGGAGGGGATCAACGGGTTCGATCTTGCCGAGCGCTTCAAGACGCAGGCGCTCCAGTTCGGTTTGGAGATTGCCTCCGGCGACGTCACGACGATCGAGAAGAAACGCTGGGGCGATCGGGACGGCTTCGAGATCGCCGCAGGACCGATGCGTTACGGGGCGCTTGCCGTGATCATCGCCACGGGGGCTAACTGGCGGCGTCTAGGTGTCCGGGGCGAGGAACGGTTCATCGGGAAGGGGGTCTCGTTCTGCGCCACCTGTGACGGCCCTTTTTACAGGGACCGCGAAGTCGCGGTGGTGGGCGGTGGGGACACGGCCATTCAGGAGGCCATCTACCTCACCCGTTTTGCGAAGAAGGTCACGGTCATCCATCGGCGGGATCGCCTCCGGGCCACGGCGATCCTCCAGAAGCGCGCCCTGGCCAACGAGAAGATCGCGTTTGCCTGGAGCTCCGCCGTCGAGTCGATCGACGGTCTCGATCTTGTCCAGTGGGTCCGCCTGAAGGATCTGAAAACGGGTGCCACCCGGGAGCTTGCCGTTGACGGGGTCTTTATCTTCGTCGGCCTTACCCCCAATACCGACGCGTTTCGTGAGTTGATCGGCCTGGATCGCGGCGGTTACATCACCGTGGATGCACATATGCAGACGTCGGTTCCGGGGATCTTTGCTTGCGGGGACTGCATCGCCAAGCGTCTCCGCCAGGTTGTCACGGCCTGCGGCGACGGGGCGACGGCGGCGTTTTCCGCCCAGCTCTATGTCGAGGAAGCGAAGGGGGAGGCTTACTGATGCAGAACTTTATCTTGGCATGGCGGCATCTCCCGTCGCACCTGAGCCCGAATCTCCTGGAGATCGGCTCCTTTCAGCTGCGCTACTACAGCCTGATGTATCTTGCTGCCTTTGCCTGCACCTATTTCCTCGTCATGTACCGGATCAGACGGGAGAGATATCCCTATACGATGGATCAGATCCAGGACTACTTCGTCTGGGCGATCCTTGGCGTGATCCTGGGCGGCCGCCTCGGCTACGTCTTTTTTTACAACCTTGCCTACTACCTCGATCACCCGCTGGAGATCCTCTTCCCATTCGAATTCTCGAACGGTTTTCGCTTCATCGGAATCAGCGGCATGTCGTACCACGGGGGCGCCATCGCCGTCCTTGTTTTTTCCGTTATGTTCTGCCGACGGCGAAACATCGACTTCTGGCGTTTCGCCGACCTATTCTGTCCGGCCATCCCGCTTGGTTACACCTTCGGGCGGATCGGCAACTTCATCAACGGCGAACTTTACGGTCGGGCGACCACCGTCGCCTGGGGGATGGTCTTTCCCCTCGATCCGTTGCACCTTTTGCGCCACCCCTCCCAGCTCTATGAGGCCTTCTTCGAAGGAGTGGTCCTGTTCACCGTCTTATGGATGATAAGGCGAAAGAGCCCCTTCGACGGCGCTCTCTTCGCCTGGTACATGATCGGCTACGGCGCCATACGTTTTTTCATCGAATTCTTCCGGGAGCCGGACGTGCAGTTGGGTTTTGTCCTCGGACCCTTCAGCATGGGCCAGCTCCTCTGTTTCCTGATGATCGCAGCCGGCGCCCTGATGTATATCATCCGGCGCTCGGCAACGTCCAAAAGTCAAGGTGAAAATTAGGGACATCTCCCTATTTTTCGTTAAAAAAAAGGGAGCTGGCCCCATTTTCTCGAAAATCCCTGCCCCTTGACGGGGGGGTTCGGGTGGGGGTGGTAAACGATAAAAAGGAGTGCAGACAGGAGGAGATTCGATGAAGGCAGCACGCGTCCATGAACTGGGGAAAATTGTGATCGAGGATGTGCCGATTCCGGAGTTAAATGAAGATGACATTCTGATCGCCGTCCAACGGGCGGGTATCTGTGGAACCGATGTGGGCGTCGTGGACGGTCACGTCTCCGCGACATACCCCGTCACACTGGGACATGAGTTTTCAGGGACCGTTGCCAAATTGGGGAATCCTTCCCTCACGTCGCTCAAAGAAGGGGATCCGGTCATTTCCGGCGGCGGCTGGGGGTGCGGGGAGTGCGAGCTCTGTCATCAAGGCCTGGGGCTGTATTGCAAAAAGCGATTTTCCCTGGGCAGGAACGTGGATGGTTGTATGGCGGAGTTTGTCAAGGTGGATTACCGGGTGGTGCAAAAAATTCCGGAAAATGTGTCCTTCGACGAGGCCCAAAATACGGTCAATATTGCCTGTTCTATGCGAGCCGTAAAAAAAATCGACTTGCAGAAGGTGAAGACGGCTGCCGTTTTTGGACCGGGCAACGCGGGTTTGATCATATTGCAGCTCCTGAAATTGGGGGGGGTGGAGAAGGTGGTGATGGCGGGGACCAGGGATTTTCGGCTCGAAATGGCCAGAAGCTTTGGCTGCGATGCCGTGGTCAATGTCAAAAGGGAGGATCCGGTGAAAGCCATTTTGAAGCGGTTTCCGGACGGCGTCGATGCGGTCTTCGAGTCCTCCGGCAGGGCGGATGCGCTGCAAAGCGCTTTTTCCGTGGTCAAATCCAACGGGTCGATCGTGGTGTTCGGCATCATCTCGGAGAAGATCAAGGAGTTCGATCCTTCTGTTTTCTACTATAAGGAACCGGTAGTCTACGGTTCAAAAGGCGCGAGCGGGGCGTACGGTGAAACCATCGCGCTGCTGGAGCAGAAAAAGCTGAAAATATTGCCGATGATCACCCACCGGTTTGGGCTCGACGAGACTGCAAAGGCATTCAAGGTTTTTGAAGACAAGATCTCCGATGCCCTCAGAATTGTCATCGACGTGAGACCCTGAAAAAAAGAGGTCGGAATGTCTGCCGAAAAGGTCATATCGCTTGCCGGCGACTCTCCCGAGTCCCGGGGGAAAAGGTTGTGGGAGAGGGCGCTGGAAGAGAGAAAGCATGCGAAGCTTTCCCTGGCGCGCGCCCTTTTGGTCCTGGAGAGCTATCGGGAAACCGAAGGCCTCCCCGCTCCGATTCGAAGGGCCAGGGCGCTCGAAAAAGTTGTCACCGGGATTCCGATATTCATCGATTCCGACGAACTTTTGGTCGGTGCGTTTTCGGCAAAGCCGATGTATTTCGAGTGGTATCCGGAGTATGCTGTCGACCAGGAGATGCTGTCGCAGGATATCGACAGGCTGCTCGCGGAAAACCACAGCCGAAAGGATATAGCGAGGATCGTCCACTATTTCAAGGACAGCTGTCTGCAGAGCAGCTTTTTTTCGCTCCTTGATGACGCAAAAAAACAAAGGATAAAGGAGGCCTGCGAGGACGGCGCCTGGGTGTACCGGGCGAAAACAACGCTGGACATCGACCGGGGCTACCATTCGGTCGACTATCAAAAGGCCATAGAAAAGGGTTTCCTGGGGGTGATTGCCGAGGTCAAAAATGAACTGCGGGACACACGGATCCATGACGACGATTCTTACAGGAAGGTCAATTATCTCAAGGGGCTTGCGATTGTCCTGAAGGCGGGAATCCGGTACGCCGGCCGATACGCCTCGCTCGCCCGGGGGCTGGCGGGCAAGAGCTCCGGCAGCAGGCGGTCGGAGCTGGAGGCGATTGCGGAGGTTTGCGACCGGGTCCCGGCCTATCCGGCCCGGAGTTTCCACGAGGCCGTCCAGACCTCCCTGTTTCTCCACGTGCTGATCCACCTGGAGTCGAGGGCGCAGGAATCTCCCGGGAGAATGGACCAGTTTTTATTTCCCTACTACCAAAAAGATATTCGGGAGGACACGCTCACACCGGAGTCGGCCCTGGAGATTCTGGAGTGCTTCCGGGTCAAGCTGAGCACGCTGCGGCTTTTGAGCAGCATCAAGTACAATGAAATCGTTTCCGGAGAAGCCCAATACCACAACGTGACACTGGGCGGCCAAACCGCCGACGGCCGGGATGCCACCAACGCGCTTTCCTTTCTTTTCCTGAAAGCGGCCCAGAGGACCCGAACGCCGCATCCGACCCTTTCGATCCGCTGTCACGATAAAATGCCGAAGGATTTTGCAATCAAAGGCCTGGAGCTGGTCAGAGGGGGTCTCGGTTTCCCCGCCTTCTTCAATGACAAGAGCAACATTCAATGGTTATTGTCGATCGGCGCCCCGCTAGAGGAGGCAAGAAGCCACTGCATCAGCGGCTGTCTTCATAGTACGGTCCCCGGCCGGACATCGCCGTTCGACGTGCTGTTCATCAGCATCGCCAAATGTCTGGAGCTGGCGCTCCACGACGGTTTCGACCCGCGAACCGGCAAGCAGCTCGGGCCGAAGAGCGGCGAATTCAACCGAATGCACTCCTATGATGACCTGGTTCGCGCCTTCAAGGCGCAGGTGGAAACCTTCTCCAGGGAAGGGGGGGCGATCATCAGCGAGCAGAAGATCGCCCGCTCGCAGGTCATGCCGGCCATGATCTCTTCCGCCTTCACCGACGACTGCATCAAAAAAGGGAAAGGATGTCTGGCCGACGGCGCGAGGTACAACATCATCATCCAGGCCCCCGTCGGCATGATCGACGCCGCCGATTCGCTGGCGGCGATCAAAAAATGCGTTTTTGAAGACGGCGCCATCGGCAGGCAGGAACTCCTGGATGCATTGGCCGCGAACTTCAACGGCAACGAACCGTTGCGCAAGCGGCTGATCAAAGCGCCCAAGTACGGCAATGACGATGATTTTGCCGACGGCATCGCCGCCGAATTGTACGGCTGGTGGTGGAAGATGGTTTCTGAAATCGACGGGCCCTATGGCGTCAAGCAGTTGCCCGCGCCTTACTCCATATCGGTTCACGGCGCTGCCGGGAAGCGGATCGGCGCGCTGCCCAGCGGCCGACTCGCGGGGCAACCCCTGGCGGATGGTTCCGTGTCTCCCTGCCAGGGAGCGGATATGAACGGACCCACCGCGGTGATCAATTCCGCCGGGAAGATCGATCAGGTGCCGCTGTTCGGGACTCTGTTGAACATGAAATTTCACCCCTCGGCGATGAAAACCGACGAGGACCTCAAAAAGGTATACACGTTGATCAAAACCTATTTCGATTACGGCGGGAAACACGCCCAGTTCAACGTCGTCGACAGCAAGACCCTCAAGGAGGCGCAAAAGCAGCCCGAGCGCCACAGAAACCTCATGGTGAGGGTGGCGGGTTACAGCGCCTATTTTACGGAACTCGGCCCCAATGTGCAGGACGAGATCATCATGCGGACCGAGTTTACATCCGGGGGATGATGAGCGATACGGTGTGGCGTATGGACAGCGGCGTGGTATTTAACATCCAGCGATTCTCCATACACGACGGTCCCGGCATCCGGACGACAGTATTTTTGAAGGGGTGTCCCCTTCGCTGTTTCTGGTGTCAGAATCCGGAATCGCAATCGGGCAGACCGGAAATCGTATTCGACAGGAGAAAATGCACCCTGTGCGGCGCGTGCTATGCCGCCTGTCCACACGGCGCCATCGCTCTTGAAGCGGGTAGACCGGTTTTCGACAGGCGCATCTGCAAGGGGTGCGGGCAATGCGCGGTCGTCTGTCCGAGCGAGGCCCGGCGCCTTTCCGGAACGCGAATGACGGTGGAAGAGGTGATCCGTGAAGTTCTCAAGGATGCGAAATTCTATGAAAACTCGGGCGGCGGCGTTACCTTGTCCGGCGGCGAACCGCTTGCCCAGCCGGAGTTTGCACGACTGCTCTTCAAAGGGTGCAAACAGGCGGAATTGCACACCACCCTCGACACCTGCGGCTGGGCCCCCTGGCCGGACATAGAGAAATTACTGGAGGTTGTGGACCTCGTTCTTTTTGATATCAAACACCTTGACGCGTCGATGCATCGGGAGGCTGCCGGGCACGATAATCTGCTGATTCTTGAAAATGCAAGAAAGATATCGAAGCTCAAACCCATGCGCATCAGGGTCCCTCTGGTTCCGGGGTTCAACGATTCCCCCGAGGCGGTGAGCGCGATTGCCGCTTTCGTGAAAAGCGAACTGGGCTCACGGGATATCGACCTGCTCGCTTACAACAGGATGGGTGAAGTCAAATATGATTTCCTGGAGAAATCGTGCGTGCCGTTGCCGTCGCAGAGCGAAGACCATCTGCGGATGCTCGAATCGATCCTCGGCGGCCAAAGCGCCGTACCCGAATAACAGCAGGTCCCGTCCATTACAAATATTTTATAGATCACGGAGGAATGGTGATGGAAGCAGAATCTTACATTGCAAAATCACGGCGTCCCCTGGTCAAGGTCAGATCTCTAACCTTTAAGCTGACGATTGTGCTGCTGCTTGTTTCCCTTGTTCCCATGACGGTGATTGCCTATTTTAATCTGAGGGGCAGCTTGACGACCGTCAGCGCTTCGGAACAGCGCAACCTCGCTCAACTGGCAGCCAGCATCGCCGTATGCCTCGACCAGTTGATCAGAGACAACCAGCGCATAGTCAATTTTATCTCTGCTGATCCGGATGTGGTCTCTTTTCTCGGCAATCCCTCGCGCAAGCGAAGGGAGGATCAGGAACGGATAATCCGCATCTTACTGCGCGTCAAAGCCGCATCCACCGATATTGCCAGCACATATGTGATGAACAGTGACGGGGTGATGATGGCCGCCTCCTATCCCGAAGTGGTGGGGAAAAATCTGAGTCACAGGGAGTATTTTCAGTTTGCCATGCAAGGCAAAAACTATGTATCAAACCTATTGGTAGGCGGTACGACAAAAGAATCGGGGGTGTATTTTTCAGGCCCTGTGCGGAATGATAAAGAGGAAATCGTCGGTGTCGCCCTTGTCAAGCTGAACGGGCAGGCGGTCTATGATATCCTGGACCAGGTGAACCGTTCAAAAATGCAGGCCCAGGCCTTTCTGATAGATGACGACGGGGTGATTATTTCCCACCCCGATCCCTCGCTGCTCTACCACAGCCTCAGCCAGCTCCGTCAGGCCGATATCGAGGAGATACAGAAGTATAGCAAATTCCCGGTACAAACCATTAAAAGCGTCAATCTCCCGGATGTGGCCGAGGCCATGCTGAAAAGCGCCGAACCCGGATACCTGCGCTACTCTGATCGAAAAACAAATGACCCCTATGTCCTAGGTTTCGCCCGCATGGCATGGCATTTCTGGGTGGTGGGGGTCAGAGAGCACGAGGCCGTTTTTACAAAACCGCTCAACCTTTTGTTTTATAAAGGGCTGGGCAGAATGGCCGCGGTTGGCGTCCTTGTGCTCATCCTGGCTTTTTTCCTGGGAAGAGCGCTGGTTCGTCCTATTCGCTCGCTGACCGAGGCCACAAAGATCCTGAGCGGCACCCGGGGAAAGCCCGGAAGCCTATCAGCCGGTGAGAAAGAGGAATTCAGGTTGAATGACATCGTCAAGGCGAAACTCACCCACATCTCGGACACCCACCCCGATGAAATCGGCCAGTTGGCAACAACCTTCAACGAGATGGTCGATAAACTTCACGAATATATCGTTAATCTAAAGGAAGTCACAACCGCCAACGAGCGGATCGAGAGCGACTTGAGAATTGGCCGTGATATACAAACCAGTGTCTTGCCCAGGTCCTTCCCCGCCTTCCCCCACAGAAAGGAGTTCGACATATTCGCCCTCATGGAAGCAGCCAAAGAAGTCGGCGGTGATTTTTACGATTTTTTCTTCATCAATGAAAAAAAATTATGTTTCATTATCGGTGATGTTTCGGGGAAAGGGGTTCCCGCGGCCCTGTTTATGATGATCACGAAAACCCTCCTCAAAACCATCGCGCTGAGGGATCTCTCTCCCGAGGAGATCCTCTTTAACGTGAACAACATCATCTCTTCTCAAAATGAGCGAGGCATGTTCGTCACCATTCAGTGCGCGATCCTGGATACCGAGACCGGCGAACTCAAGATTGGCAATGCCGGCCACAATCCTCCGCTCATCGGGAAAGGAATTGGACAAGATTATGAATACATTACGTTACCCGAGAGTATCGTCCTGGGTCCCATGGAGGATGTCACATTTTCTTCCGTTACGGTGATGCTCAAGCCCGGTGACATCATCTTCCTCTATACGGACGGGATTACCGAAGCCATGAATCCCCAGGCGGAAATATTCTCTGACGAGCGGCTCAGGACAACGCTGTCATCGCTGAAAGGAAACAATATTACGGAAATCGTCTGTGGTGTGAGAGATGAGGTAAAAAATTACGCCCGGGAGGCGCCCCAGTCAGACGATATCACCATCGTCGCGCTGCAGTACAAGGGCAAGTATTAAGAAACCCTTGCGCAACTTGAAAATCATGTCCCGGAAGCACGCATTGGAGATTTTTCGGGGTCCCCTGCCCCCGCAGCGAAGCGAGGAGGTGCAGGGTCGAAAAATGTCCAGCGTGCGGAGGGAGCATGATTTTCAAAGCACCCTCTACGCCAACGCGGCGATCTGTGCATTTGCCGCGCCGAGCCGAAATGCCAGGAGCTTGATGATATAGACGTGGAGTTCATTACTGAGCTCATGATTCGCGCGGCTTATCGCTTCAAACCCCTCGACGCTCAACCTGCGCACCCTGCATGCCGTTACCGCTATGGCATCGGCCGAGCGCGGCTGTTTCGTATAAAGCGACATTTCGCCGATCAACGAACCGGGGCCAAGCGTCCTCAGCCGTCGCGCCTGTCCCTGCGACAGGCAAATAACCACCGAGAGCGTCCCCTGTTCCACAAAGTACATGCCATCGCTTGTATCGCCGGCGCGGAACAGGACCTCCCCCGGCTTCAATTCAAGCGTTTCGCTTTGCCGTCCGATGACTTCGAACAGCCTGGGGCTCATCTGCGGGAGATCGATGCTGTCCTCGCGATAACCCTCTTCCGGATTCTCCGCCCCATCGGCCAGCAGCTGTTCCTCGATCCATTCCAGTCCGTGGTCAAGGTCGTCCTTGAAATAGACGCCCATCTTCTCGCCCACCCCGGCTTGCCGGAAGGGGAGCCGGATATCCGGCCGTATGTCGCTGCAAACCATCTTCACGCCATCCCGATGAAAGATTTTTGCCAGTTTGACAAAACTGTTGACCGCCGAGGCGTCGATGCCCTGCACCATGCGGAAATCAAAGACAACAAACCGGGTTTTCCTTTTTTCGATTTTGGATCGCGCCATTGTGACAACGGCGGTTGAAGTGCCGAAGAAAAGATACCCTTGCAGTTCGAAGATCAAGACCCTGGTTCCCATCGATCTGAGCGCCGCCAGCTGCCGAACGGGTCGATCGGTGCTGGACATCCGCTCACCGAGCGTAAATTGATGCCGAACGAAATCGATATGGCTGTAGTTATACACGAACAGGACGGAAGTGATGAGAATACCCAGGCCTACCCCGTAAATCGGCCCCTTTGTTACAATGATCAATCCCACCAGCAGGACCAGGAGCCATTCCGCCAGGGGCAGTTTCGCACGTGAAACCAGCACCCATTCCTTCAGCAAGCCCACGCCGATCGACAGCAGAATCCCCGCCAGTACCGGCTTGGGGAAATAAAACACCAGGTCGGGGAAGAAATATGTCGCGAGCACGCACAGTCCGGCGGCCCAGATGCCGCTCCAGCGCGAATTTGCGCCGGCTGCCTTATGGACGAGACTGCGGTTGACCGAGGTATGACCCAAAAACCCGCCCAGGAGTCCGCTGAGCAACAATGCCGCGCCGATCCCCTTCAGGTCCCTGTCATAGTTGCCTTCTCCGTTTGCAGACAGGTCAAGACCGGCCATGTTAATCATCGTCGAAAGGATGACGATCACCGCCATGACGAGAAAAGACGGCCATTGATCGAGCATAACGGCAAAATCAATCGTCAGCGGAAGGGCTGAATTACCTGCCGCCGTAGCGTTTGCCGGCGGCAGCTTCAGGAGAAATCCGTGCAGCCTGGCGGTCTCCAGATCGATCTTCATGACCAGCAGCGCCGCATAGAAAGCAACAATGAAACCTATGATAATGCCCGGTATCACCAGGGGGTGCTTGATCTTCTTGGGAAGCGCCTGCATAAGAAAGGTTATCGCCAGCATCATTCCCAAGATAAGCATCTGGTCGCCCGAGGGGGGGAAAAATGATTCCCCCGCGCCCGATTTTCCTATCACAATGCGGAATGCGCCCAGCAAAACCAAGAGACCGGTTCCGCTCAGCAGCCCGCCGATGACCGGATAGGGCACGAATCCTATTATCCGGCCTTGCCTGAAGATACCGAGCAGAAACACCGTCAAACCTACCAGTATGGTGACAGATGCAAAGGCGCATAGGACAGTCCCGATGATCGTTCCGGTATCGGCGCCGTTTTTGGCAAGAGCCTGGGCAATCGATGCGGCCATCAGTCCGAGCAGCACTGACGAATTCGCATCGGGTCCGGCAAGGGAAATGGGGAATGAACTCGCCGCCGAATTCACGAGCAGCAGGACCCATGTCGTGACCATGGCAACGCGGAAACCGATACTGACATGCGGCTGGAGGATCGGATCGCCAAAAGCGATGACCCCGTAGCTTGCCGCAAAACTCAGCATGACAAACGCCGTGACCGTTCCCGCCGAAAGGTTAGGTAATATGCTTTGCAATCGTGACATACAGTGTTCTTTCTATGTGACGCGCAAAATCGAAGCCAGGCCGGTAATTGTGAAGACCTTCAGCACCTGCGGAGCGGTGTTCGTGATGGAGAAATTGCCCTTTGGCACGCCTTTAGCGGCAAAGATGCAGAGCCTCAGAAATGAGGAGGCCACATAATCAACCGCGCCGAGATCAAAAACGATTCGTGACAGTGCAGTAGTCCCCTGGAATTCGCTTAGTTTCGTGTTGACCTGCTGCGTGGCAAGGTCGGCGTTGACGGTATCCATGCGCCCATCGAACCGGCAGAGAAGCGTTTGAGTTGCCTCATCGAAGTTGAATTCTATCATTGTGACCCCCTATTCGGTTCGGTGGTTTTTACGACTCTCTCACCACAAAAAGTCTTAATATATTTTTGTCGCCTTCCCGTCGGTAAACGACCTCGTCTATTAATTTCCTGATTAAAAATATTCCCAGTCCGCCGGGCTCCCGTTCGGATAGATCCGCTGTTATATCGGGATCGTCCACGATGGTTATATCAAAAGAGATTCCCGAATCGGTGAGCTCGATCACCATGCCGCCGTCTTCGGCAAAACAATTCACTTCGATCTCACCGGGCTGCCCGGCATAGGCATAGTTGCAGATATTGGCAAAGGCCTCCTCCAGAGCGAGCTCAATCTCGGAAACCCGTGCGGCGCCGAAATGCTGGGCGCTTGCGCATTCCGATACCAAGGTTCTGGTCCTCTCCAGGTTCTCCAGGTCCGCTCGAAGCTTCAGATGCGCAATTGCCTGCACGATAACGCTCCTTTACATTTCGATCTCCAGCCCGTCGTAGGCCAGGTCGATCCGCATGGCACTCGCCTCGGAGTGAATCTGCAGATAATTGCGGGTATTTTCCAGGAATGCGTCGAGGGCCTCATCATCGCATGCCGGTTCGTTGTGAAACAGGCAGAGACGCTTTACACCCGCTGCTACCGCGAGCTCGACCCCCAGTATATTGCTCGAATGTCCCCAGCTCTCTTTTGTATAAGCGGATTCCATAAATGAATACTGGGCGTCAAATATAAGCAGATCGGCATCACGGAAAAAATCGAAGACCGGCTGTTCGGCTCCCCAGACATCTTCCTTATGCTCCGAATCGGTCGAATACACGATCTTTTTCCCCTCTTTCTCGAAAGAGTAGCCATACGAGTCCCCTGGGTGGTTCTGCTTGATGCCCTTTATGGTTAAACCTCCTATGCGATATTCCCTGCCGGGATCGAGCGTGATGAATTTCTTTTCCGCCTTCATGTAGTCCAGGGGGACCGGGAACGAGGGGGGATTCTGCTGGATGCGAAAGGCGGTTTCGAGTTCGGGATGAAAGCCGTAAATATTGATCCGGTTCCCGGGAACAAAGGCAGGTACGAAAAAAGGGAATCCCTGAATATGATCCCAGTGCGGATGCGACAGAAAAATATGATAGACAGCCGGTCCCCCGCCGCCGGATCGCATGATGTGATTCCCAAAATCCCTAAGGCCGGTGCCGGCATCGCAGAGGATATATTCATCGCAGCCCCTTATTTCGATGCACGCGGTGTTTCCGCCGTATCCGCCCCTGACGGAAAAGGGCAGCGTGTCATCGAGGAAACGCTCCACGTCGGCATCGCTGCCGAGACTATGCCGGAGGGCCGCTTTTAGCGCCGCGACGACCTTGGCCCGCACCTGTTTCGCGTTCAGCGATACCGGCAGGGAGCCCCGTGTACCCCAGAAATAAACTTTTATATTACACCCCTGACGCCGATAACCGGTTGATAAGGCATGGCTTTCGGTGTTTGAAAGTATAGAGGGGCCGTACGTGCTTGTCAAGGGGTATTATGCATCGAAAAGCATGGGCTGCTATGCTCGCACCGATGCACGGTTGGCCAGCAGCGCCACGAGGTCCCCCGTTCGTTCCTCGGGAATCGTGCAGGCGGCGGCAAACCGGTGGCAGGCCTCTGCGAAGCCTCCGGCCTGCTGCGCGGCCTCGGGAACCAGCCGCATCAGGTCCGGTCTTTCACCCCTTTCGATGGATCGCCTGAGTCCCGGTGTTACGCGGAAGGAAACCTTTGTCTCCCCCCCGGCAAATCCCCCCAGATAGGGATTTTCGCCCGAAAAACGCTGAAATCCGACCACGTAATACTCCCCCTCCGCGGCGCCCTGCCGGATGATCTCCTCGCAGAACAGACCGATGGCCTTGAGTCCCAGCGGATGGAAGCGTTCCCCGACATCGGTCCAGAGGATATGGTCCTCACGCGGCAGCCCCTCCCGGCGAATCCGGTCCATTTCGCGGGAGAAGCGATCCCGCTGAACCGCCGCCATCTCGACGCCGAAGGCCAAGACCTTTTCATCCGGCCCGTTCATACAGGCCTCAAGCGCCAGATCGGCGCCGCGCCGGTAGTATCCGTTGACCGCCAGGGCGCTGATCAGGCGGTCGACTTCGCGAAGGTCCCGGTCCTGAAAACGGGGAAAGAGCCAGGGGGTGTCGCCGCCGGCGCCAGAGGGCAGCAGATCGCCCCGTCTCGCGGCCGTATCGAGAAAAAGGGCGTTGATACCTTCGCAGCGGCCCTCCGTCATCTGGCGATCGCCGACCGCACCCAGGACGGCAAGGGCCGCCTGGTCTTCGTTCCCGCCATCCAGTGCCAGAGCGAAGAGGCAGGCCGCGGCGGCGGCCGCGCACTGACTGTCCCCGCTGATGCCGAAGTGTTCCGGGTTGACCTGTCGCAGAGCGGGAAACTCGCCGGCCGCCGGCAGGTGGTGATCGATGATGATCACCCGGGAACCCTCCCGAATATGGCGGCAGATCGCATCCGCCGACTGACCGCCGAGATCGGCGTAGAGGATGAGCCGTCGTGCGGGTGTGTGAATCGCCGGCAGGAAGGCGGGATGGACCCTCTCGACGGGGATGTTCTCTACCGAAAACCCCGACCGCAGCAAAGATTTTCGGAGAATGGCGCCCGCCGTTATTCCGTCGGTGTCGTTGTGGTGGATCAGGGTGATATCGCGGCACGGCGCATCGGTCAGCGACGCGGCCGACGCCCTCATCGCCTCGCGAAAGTTTTCAAGCCGAATGGCATCCATATTCATTCCAGGATTTTCAGGTAATTCGCCGGCGGACGGCCGCCGAGACGAACTCGCTCAAGATCACCACGGCGAAAACAGCGAGCAGGATGACGGAGACCTCTTGCCACCGGAACTGGTTGATGGCTGCGTAGAGAACGATCCCGATGCCCCCGGCGCCGACGAATCCGAGGACGGAGGACTCCCGGATATTGATATCCCAGCGGTAGACGGTGGTGCCGTAAATGACGGGCAGCACTTGGGGAAGAATCCCGATCCAAAGCACCTGCAGGCGCGAAGCGCCGGTGGATTCGATGGCTTCCACCACGCCTGTATCGATTTCTTCGATGGCTTCGGCCACGAGCTTTCCCAGGAATCCGATGGAACGGAATGTGATCGCCCAGATTCCGGCCATAGGGCCGGGGCCGAAGATGGCCACGAACAGCAGACCCCACACGACCGTGTTGACCGAACGCGATGCCACCAAAATGAAACGGCCGATGAACCAGGTCAAGGCATTGAAGGTGGTATTGCGCGCCGCCAGAAAGGCAACCGGAAAAGCGACGAGAACGGTGACCACGGTCCCCAGGGTTGCGATGTGGATCGTCTCGATCAGCGGCGTCAGCAGCTTCCGGGAATAACCCGCTTCCGGCGGCCACATCCGGGTGGCCATGTCCAGCGCCTGAACGTGCGCATCGAGAAGAAAGAACCAGGTAATATCCATGGCGCTGACCGACCAGACGGCGACGGCGACGATTCCCAAATAACAGGCGTAGCGAAGCAGGGCCTGTCGCGGGCTGAAGCGACGCCAGATCTCGGGGTGTTTGGCGGCATGCTTAAGTGGCGTCATCGCAGTTGGTTTCTCACCCAGTTGGAGAAGAACTCGCCCATAAACACCAGGGAAATGATGGTGAGCAATATGGCCAGAGCGAAATCGTAGTCGTAACGGCTGAACGAGGCGGCCAGGACCTGGCCGATGCCGCCGGCGCCGACGATGCCCACCACGGTGGAGTGGCGGATATTGGCGTCCAGCCGATAGATCGACACGCCCAGGTACCGCGGCAGGGCCTGTGGCGAAACGCAGTAGACCAGCAACTGGGGGAAGCTGGCCCCGGTGGCGCGAATGGCTTCCAGCTGTCCCGGCGGCATGTTTTCGATGTCTTCGGCCAGCATCTTCGAAATGAAGCTGGTGCTGGAAACAAGCAGGGTCAGAACGCCGGCCAGGGGGCCGAAGCCAAAAATCTTGACGAAAAAAATCGCCACGATGATTTCATGAAAGGTTCTCGAAAGAATAATGAAGCCCCGCGCAGCCAGGTAGACGGGCTTCGGGACCAGGTTCCCGGCGCCGCAAATCCCAACCGGCACCGCCAGGATCATGCCGAAAAAACTGGCGGCAAGCGCCATCTGAACGCTTTCCAGCGTCCCCCGGAAGAGAAGGCCCCAGCGGCTGAAGTCGGGAGGCAGCATCCGGACGATCATGTCGACGGCGCGCGGGACGCCGTCGGCTGCCCGGCCCCAGTTGATCTCGATGGATCCCATGGACCACAGCAGATAGCTGAGGGCTATAGCAACGAGCCCGCGCCGCACCCACGGATTTTCAATGGTTCGGATGCGATGCCATTGGGGTGTGTTTCCGCGATCGCTCAACGATGGCGTAGTCGTCATGCAAGCGACTCCCTGAGCATGCTCTCCTCGCTCTCGGAATGCGGCTTATCCGGTTTGCCGCTCTCGCCTTCGACCTTGCGGATCGTGGTGCTCCAATCCTCTTCCCCGTAGATCTTGGTCAGGACCTGCGCGGTGACCTGCTCGGGCGGACCATCGAACACGACTTCGCCGCTCCGCAGGCCGATGATGCGGTCGGAAAAGGATTGCGCCAGTCCGACATCGTGGAGATTCACCAGCGCCGGCGTGCCGCGTTCGTGGGCGAGTTCGACCAGGATGCGCATGATCTGGCGGGACGTTTTGGGATCCAGACTGGCGGTGGGTTCATCCACCAGCAGCAGATCGGGCTTCTGCATCAAGGCGCGGGAGATGCCTACCCGCTGGCGCTCACCGCCGGATAAGGCATCCGCGCGGGTGTTCTGATAGCCGGAAAGTCCGACCCGTTCGAGCAGGGCAAAGGCGGCGGCGACATCCTCGGCCGGGAATTTGCGGCCGTAGGTCCTCCAGAAGCCGACGTAGCCCAGCCGTCCGGAGAGGAGATTCTCCATCACGGTGAGGCGCTCCACCAGGTTGTATTCCTGAAAGATCATGCCCATCCGCCGCCGCGCCTCGCGCAGGTCGTGACGGTTCAACGCCAGGATATCCACGTCGTCGAGCATGATCTTGCCGGTGGTCGGTTCGACCAGCCGGTTGATGCAGCGGATAAGCGTGCTCTTGCCGGCGCCGGACGGGCCGATGATGGTGACCACCTTGGGCTCGCCGACAGAGAAGCTGACGTTCTTCAGCGCCGCGGCGCCGGTAGGGTAGACTTTGGACAAACCGGATATTTTCAGCATATGGATGGTTTCCTGGGGGTAAAGGTTCCGGTCATTACTTGATCTTTTTCAGAGCTTCCAGCGTATACGCTTCCTTGTTGTCCCTCTGGATGGTGCGGAGGATGTCCCAATGTTTCTTGTAATCCACGGGAATGAAGACCTCGGCCTGTTTTCCAAAATCCTTGGCGAGCCCCGTTCCCTTCCAGTCGAAGGTCAGGAACGCCTCACGCACCTTTTTTTGCAGATCGGGATGCAGATTGTAGATATACCCGTAGGCGGTGCCCGGAAACGGCTCCGATTCCCAGACAATCCGGACCGTCGAGCGGTCCAGCATCTTGCGCGCGATCATACGCTCCATCACGGTGGAGGCGATCGGTGCGGCGTCGTAATCCTTGTTGGCGACCCCCATGATCGAATTGTCGTGTTTGCCCGAGTAGACCACCTTGTAGTCCGCGTCGGGGGTGATGCCTTCCTTTTTGAACAGGGCCCGCGGCGCCTGGTCGCCTGAATTGGACGCCGGCGTCACGTGAGCGACCTTGCGCCCTTTCAAGTCCCGGATCGTCTTGATGTTCGAGTCTTTATGAGTGATCAGCCACAGCCGATAGCCTCGGAATGTGCCGTCTTTGTCGCCCATCATGGCCACGGGATGAAAGCCCCCGAGGTTCACGCCGTATACCGTCGCGCCGGCGGCGTAGCCGGAAATGTGCAGACGACCGGAACGCATGGCCTCGACCTGCGCCGCGTAGGACTCGGGCCCGTACCACTTTACCTGCTTGCCGGTCTTCTTGGCGATGTGGTCCATGAGCTCCTTGAAAACATTTTCATACACGGAAGGGTCCTCGACCGCGGTATAGGAAAAGATGAGCGTGCCCGGATTGAGCCACTTGCCCGAATCCTTGGGGGTGTCGGCGAGAAGATCGCCATCCTCATCACAGTAGCGACTGTCCAGATCCCCCCGATTCTTGCACTGATCCGCCGCTCCCGCCGGCATGACCATCGCTGAAAAACATGCCATCGCGGCAAGACCCACTACACCGACCCATAATGTTCTGCGGAACAACGATGCGATATCCATAGCCACTCCTCCTTGATGAATGTAAAGTCTGTTACAGCCCCGTAATTTCCCGATCCTTTGGATATTCGACAACAATTCCGAATGTCAACTCCTTCTTCTCTCCCGCCCGGAGCGGAGTTTTCCACGTGACTGCGCCGTCGCTTTTGACCTCGTCCGGTTTGATGGACGGCTCGTCCAGTGAAATCGTGATCTCTTCGTCGCCGGCGACGGGAAGCTGGTCACGCAGGGTGACCGTCACCGGTTCCTTGTGGAAGTTGGTCAGTTCAATGCGATAGCGGTAAGCGACCCGATTCTTACCAAACATTCCTGCCTGCTTATGCTGCTTGAGCTCTTCACGCTTCACCGTCACCTGATCGTCGCTGCCGAAGAACAGGTCAAACTTTTCTCCGGCGGCGACCTTTTTTAACTGTGAGCTGCCGGTGTAGGTGTTGCCGACAAACGTATTGACCTTGCCCGGCAGGAGCGGGTAGGCGGCGCGGTTCATAATCTCCGACTTGAGGAATACGTAAGGCGCGAGTTTCGGAATCGCCATGAATTCCATGCTGACCGGAAACTGCTCTATGGCAACAACCGTTCCGTGCTGAGTGCCATCGGAAGCGACATCAAGCGTCCGGGGTATATGAAAGGCGACCGAGGACTGCTCGTCGCTTATCTGAGCGGTAACGAAGGATACAGGCGACTCCTCGATCGGCGGCTCGTCAGACTTGAAGCTATCCGCCCGCATGCCTGCCGCCTTCTTTGCCCTGGCCGGCGCCTGGGCCGATAGGGCCATTGATCTTGCTGCCGGTGGCTGCGGCCGGGAAAAAGCGATGCGCCAGGGGTGCATTTCCGGCGGTGCGCCTCCGGTAGCGGGGCGGGCTGTGGAAAGGGTCAGGTCGATATTTTTCCAGTCCTCTCCGGTCGCTTGGCGGACCATTGCCCGAAAGGTCAACTCGGCGCTTTTGGCATCCGGGGATAGACGGACATCGTAGGACGGTTGCCATCCCGCCCGGGGAATCACCGTGGCAAGATCGAGTGTCAAATTCCCTTCCCGGGTGATCTCGAGCATGACCTCGACGCTCTTGGCCTCTTTCCTTCGCGAGCCGGTCGATTCATTCCGCCGGCGTTGCAGCGCGTCGATCTTGTCCTTGATGCTTTTCTTTTCGGCCTCGGTCTCACGTGTCGCTTCCTCAATCCTGGTCACCTCGGCGCCGACAAAGCGGGAGGCATCCCGCAGTTCGTCCGAAGTGGGGCGTCCGATCGCCAGCTCCTTTGATATACGGTCGCCCCAGGCAACACGGATCGATTCAAGGAATGCCTTTTGTGATGACAGGCCGGCCCTCTTCGCGTCCAGCGCGCCGGAGAGCAACTCCAGCCCGCGAATCTCCTCGTCCAGTTCCTTCGCCCGTTTTTCACCGCTCTGCTCGAGAAAGGCGCGTTTAACCTCGAGTCCCACGATCTTTGCTCCTGCGCTTCCCTTGCCTTCCACCCGGACCGAATCATCCTGGATCAGTACGGGAAGGTTTTCGAAAGCGATCAGATAATTTCCCGGTTTGAGATTAACTGTAGCACTGCGGATGGTAAGCGCCCGGTCGGTGTAGACGATCACGGAAGTCATTCGTGCAGGGGGCGCTATCCGCTTCAAATCGGCGGAAAAGGAAAGTGTGCTCAGCGACAGGAGTGTGAAGAAGGAAACAAAGCTCAGGACCTTCATAGCCATACCTCACTTGACGGATATTTCAAAAGGCCGGCCGTTATGCGAGAAGCGCACACGGTCGGGATAGATCTCTTCAATCTTTGCCGCTTCGATGACGGATCCCTCGTAGCTTATCTTATCGTTGATCATGGCGAAGCGCTTTGAGGGGTCCGCATACCAGATGATCGCCGATATTTTCAGAGACGGCGGTGTTATGACAGGCGGGTCTGGCGCCCGTTGAGGAGGGGTTGGGTTTGCCTCTTTCGCGCCCGGGAGAATTGCGGTGGTTTTAGCTTCAGCCGGTGTCGCGATTTCCGGGGGCACCCGGCTTATGTCGCCCCGGGTGTCATTGCTCGGTGCAGGGGGGAGAGGGGCGGGTGTCATCTTCTGACTTAATTCAGGAGGACGCTTGGCCGGGGGAAGTGGTGATTTGGACGGGGAGCCGGGATCCGCAGGCGCCGGCGTCATCGCTTGACGTGTCGCGGGAGGATTCTTTGGCTCGGGAGACGGTGATTTCGTCAGAAGGCCGTACCCCGTAAGCATATAGGTGATAGCGGCAGCGGCGAGCGCCGTCAGGCCGATCAAGGCAAAATAGAGCGGGTTTCTTTTTTCGGAACGGGGTGGGTCGGGCTTGAGAATATCGAGGGCGATATTGGCTGCCGCGCTCCGGCGGGATGACTTTTCACGATCGAGTTTTCTCAAAACATCAAGTATTACGCTCATTTTCGCCCTACCGT
>Ga0154452_1046_pt1 | contig 28347 bp, 30 predicted proteins | sample RifGroC2_FD_105645 | JGI IMG/M metagenome (GOLD analysis project Ga0154452, IMG submission 105645) | Syntrophus sp. GWC2_56_31 | reverse complement strand
AACCCGTTCAAAAATTACACGCTGTGCATAGGAAGCACAAACCGTCTCTGCAAAACTTCGACAGTCTCACACTTCATCCCCTGTGACCTAGACGGGTGACGTAAATCGGATTGGAAAAGATCCAAGGACGGTAATAGCCAAAAATCTTTAGAGAAACCTCGACCCTGTAGACACCTGGTTCGCAGATATTGACAGAAAGGTCTTTCCCCGTTGCCCGATGAAAAAGGGTCCCGTTTCTGATGATGGAGATTCGCCCCCGATATGGGATGGATGCCTTGAGTTCTGCGGAGCGATGGAGGTGAAATGCATCGCCCAGCGTGGCGTATCTCCCCTCCTCTGCCATAAGCAGGGAGAATCCTGTTGATGAGCGGTAATAATCGAGGGCAACATAAGCTCGGCCGTTTCTCAGGGCGTCAAAAAGCGTAATGATATCGTTGCGGCTGTTTCCGGAGAGGGGACCGGTCGTGAGAATGTGCGTCCGGATCAGGCGAAAAACCCTCGCATAGGGAAATATCGAGAGATTAAACCCCATAACACGTTTCAAGGTATCGTGGTTGTCCAGTTCACCGATTCCGACCACCCGGCGCTCCTGCGTGAGAAGATCCCAACGGGTGAGGGTGCTCGGGGAGGGGCCACTGAGAAAAAAAGCGGGAAATGCATAACTCAGGATAGCTCGCAGATACCCGGAGAGGCTGTTCTGCCAGTCGGTCATGAAATCCCATATACCCAAACCCGTATAACCGGTTACCGACCAATCGATCCAGGGGTAATGTTTCACGTGAAACAATTCCGTCCCTTCGTGATCCGGGTGTGCGATAAACCCCATTCCTCCCTTGGTCCGCACTCGATCGATATATATCTGCGGGGGCAATTCCGGCGGGTCCCCCGCGGTTGCAACCGATGTTTGAAGCTGAAAAGCCAGATAATGGTTGAAGCGGGGCGCAATCTCTTCGCCGACAATCACCAGCGTGCCGTCATGCCATCCCTCAAATCCGTCGTCCCTTGCCTTAAGGGTGGAATGATCCGTGAGCAGAAGGAAGTCGACTCCGTTTTGATTTGCGGCCCTGATGATTTCCGTCACTGGCGTCCGTCCATCGAACGAATAGGCCGAATGGAGATGAATGACACCTGCATAATCTTTCAGATTCAGTAAAGGCATCATCGCTTCTTCATTTGGCAGCGTCTGGCATCATCAGAAAACGTAGCGGGCAAAAATCGCATTTCGGTGTCTTTCGGCAGAAACTCTTTCCCGTCTGCACGAGAAGTGCGTGGAACTGATTAAACAGGGAAGCATCATGCGGGAGATGTGTCATAAACAACGTTCTTATTGTCGCTCCGTCCGCATCTTCCGGTATAATACGATGACGCAGCAGGATTCGCTGCGTATATGAATCGCTGATAAACACGGGCTTTCGACAGGCATACAGAATGATGCTGTCGGCCGTTTCCGGTCCGACCCCCTCTACTTTGAGGAGTTTTTCCCGGAGGACCGTCGAATCCTCGTTACACATCGTATCGATGTTTCCGGAATATTCGTCAAAATAAAATCGGACCAGAGACTTGAGCCGCTTCGCTTTGATGTGATAATAACCGGACGGCCGGAGGATCTCGGCAAGAATCTTTTCATCGGTCTTTAGCAATGCGGCGGGGGAGAGAAGATTACTTTCTCTTAACCCTGAAATCGCCTTTTCGACATTCGTCCAAGCCGTGTTCTGCGTCAAGATGGCTCCGACCATGACCTCAAACGGTGAGTCGGCCGGCCACCAGTGAAGATCACCGAAATATTCGTTCAGGAGCCCGTAAATTTTTAGTAGATCTTCACGGCATCCCATCCGCTAACCTAATTCTTATATAAATCTTAAAAATTCTTCTATTTTGTCAGCGGGACAAAGAACCTCGCCTTCCCTCTTTGTATCAGGAGGAGAATTCCTCCTTTTTCGCTCGCCTTCCCGATCTCGCGGGCATAGTCCTTGATGCTTTCTACCTTGACCTTGTTCACCTGGAGAATGATGTCCTGCGGCTGAATGCCAACCTCGTCCGCGGTGCTTCCTTCCTGCACATCTACGACTATGACACCCTTCTTGATCGACAGACCCAGATGTTTTGCGATTTCCGGCGTTATTTCCTGAACGGTCATACCGAATGCCTCACCACCGTTGCGCGCTGCGGCTATTTCTCCCTGATCCTTCCTTTCCGCAACGGTAATGCTGACACTCTTCTCCTGGCCGTCCCGGAGAATCTTGATTTTGACCGTCTCCCCGACACGAAATGCCGCAATGATAATAAGCAGCTCATGCGTGTCCTTAATTTTTTTGCCGTTGATTTCGGTGATCACATCGCCGGATTTCAGGCCGGCTTTATCAGCAGGGTCTCCTTTGAACACATCGTTAATTAGTGTCCCGCTTCGATCCTTTAGTTTGATGTTCTTGGCAATGTCTTCGGTAATGTCTTGGACTGAAACCCCCAGCCAGCCTCGCGTCACCTTTCCTTTTGCCTTCAGATCGGGAAGAATCGTTTTCGCCATGTTGATCGGTATGGCAAAACCGATTCCCTGGCCCTGAGCTACGATAGCCGTGTTGATACCGATGACCTTTCCCTCCATATTGAAGAGAGGGCCACCGCTGTTGCCCGGATTGATGGAGGCGTCCGTCTGAATGAAATTGTCATAAGGACCCGCTCCTATGACACGGCCCTTGGCACTGACGATGCCGGCAGTGACCGTCTGTTCCAGCCCAAAAGGATTTCCTATAGCCATAACCCAGTCCCCAACACGCAGCTTATCAGAATCCCCCGTATCAGCGACCGGAAGACTGTCCGCAGTCTTTATCTTGATCAGAGCGATATCCGTTTTTGCGTCCTTGCCGATGGCTTTCGCCTCATATTCCTTACCGTCGGAAAGCTTGACTATAATTTTGTCCGCCTGTTCGATAACGTGATTATTCGTAAAGATATATCCATCGGAAGTGATAATAAATCCCGACCCAAGGCTTCTCTGCTTGAATTCTCGCTGCGGTATGTCGCCGAAAAACCGCTCGAAAAACTCATCTCCGCCGAACGGACGATCAAAAGGAGACCCCTGACCGAAAGGGGTCCTAGGTCGACCGCTGCGTACCGTCTTTGTGGTACTAATATTGACGACACTGGGCTTCAGCTTCTCTGCCAGGTCCGCAAATGAAAGGGGCGCTCGCGATATTTCTCCGGTCGATCCCGCTGCCGCCACCTGCACATCAGGCCCTGGTCCCGATATCACAAAAGAAGACCGCAGAACCTCCACAACCGATACAACAAAGAAACCGATCATAAATGCCAATAAGAACATTATGAAAGTTTTTCTTCCCTTTTTTCCCGTTTTCATATTTTCCTCCAACATGTGACCTCGCATCTGAAAATATATCATCGATATGTTCGTTCGAAATACATACTGCTCACGCTAATTTTTTCCAACTGCCGTAATATAAACTACAAATTCTTTTTGTCAATGGCGATTTATTTTGTTTGCCGATCTATTTTGCTGATATGTTTCTGGTCGCCGAATCGTTAAAAAATAATTTCTTGCATTTGAGGAGGGGCGGATATACAAATTTGGAAAAATATGGGTTCATGTCATATTCTTTCAAGCCGAAAGGGGACGCGTATGGTCGATGCGGAGCTATTGAAAAGTTTGGAAGCGATTGTGGGAAGCGCCCGGATAAAAACCTCCCGAGAAGACCTTTTGACTTACTCGTATGACGCCTATGTGAAAGAATACCTTCCCGAGGTCGTCCTTTTCCCAAAATCCACCAATGAAGTGGCCGGAATTCTTAAACTCGCGAATGAGCGAGGCGTCCCTGTCACACCGCGCGGCAGCGGTACAAACCTCTCGGGAGGCTCGGTGCCCAAGAAGGGCGGGATCATCCTCTGCTTCACGATGATGAACCGGCTTCTGGAGATCAACCGGGCAAATCGCTACGCCGTAGTCGAGCCCGGGCTGGTTGTCGCTGAGTTCCAGAAAGAGGTGGAGAAAATAGGCCTTTTTTATCCCCCCGATCCCGGCAGTTCAGCGGTGGCAACCATGGGCGGGACGGTGCTAATGAACGCGGGGGGAATGCGGGGGATCAAGTACGGCGTGACCCGTGATTATCTCCTTGGGCTGGAGGTCGTCCTGCCCTCCGGTGAGGCGATGAACACGGGCGGGGTAACTGCAAAGGATGTGACGGGCTATGACCTCACACGGCTGATCTGCGGCTCGGAAGGCACACTGGCCGTTGTGACCAAGATCATCGTGCGGCTCCTGCCCAAGCCCAAGACCCGGCGGACGATGCAGGCCATCTACAGTCGGATCGATGACGCCGGGACAACCGTGGCGAAGATCATCGAGGCCGGTATCATTCCGGCCTCGCTCGAGCTGATGGACAATCAGATCATCAAGGCGGTGGAGGATTTCGCCCACCTGGGCCTGCCGCTCGATGCCGAAGCGGTTCTATTGATCGACGTGGACGGGGACCCGGAGATCGTAGAGAAGCAGGCCAAGGTCGTGGGTGATTTCTGCAAGGCTCACGGGGCACGGGATGTGAAGGTTTCGCAATCGGAGAAGGAGAACGAGCAATTGTGGGTTGCCCGCCGATCGGTTTTTGGCGCAGTGGCCCGGCTGCGTCCGACCTGCATCGTCGAGGACGCCACGGTGCCGGTTTCCATGCTGACAGCGGCCGTCAAGAAGATCCGCGAGATCTCCGAGCGCAACCGGGTGCAGATCGCCGTAGTCGCCCATGCCGGGGACGGCAACCTCCATCCGCTGGTGCTCTGCGACATCCGCGACAAGGAGGAGATGGCGAGGGTGGAGAAGGCCTTCGAGGAGTTCGTCGACTATGCCCTGTCGCTGGGGGGCACACTTTCCGGAGAGCATGGGGTCGGCATCTCCAAGGCCAAGTACCTGGCCAAGCAGCTGAGTCCGACCGTAATGGCAATGACACGGGCCATCAAAAAGGCCTTTGATTCCAAAGGGATTCTCAACCCGGGCAGCTTTCTGGAGTATGCCGAATGATTGCCAAAGAACTGCAAGACGAAGTCTACAACTGTATCAAATGCGGGTTATGCCTGATGCCCTGCCCGGTCTACAAACAGCTCTGCTACGAATCGGCCGCACCCCGGGGCAAGGTTCAACTGATCAAACATATCCTGGAAGGGAAGCTGGAGCCCTCGGCGAATTTCAACCGCATTCTTTACACCTGCCTGCTCTGCGAGACCTGCACGGTGAACTGCCCGAGCGGTTTGAAGGTGGACCGGTTGCTGAAGGCGATGCGGGCCGAGATGGTCAAGAAATTCAAGCTGCCCTGGCAGAAACGCCTCCTGTTCAGCCTGCTCTCCGGGGAGCGTCTGCTTCCGTTCTTCATGCAATGGGGCGGGTCAATGGGCAATCTTCTGATGGGGCTGGCGCCCGGCGGGGTGAAGGTGGGGACGATTCCCTTTGCCAAGCTCCCCCGGCTGAACAAGAAGCCCTTTCGCGAGCAGGTTCCCGAGGTCGTCACGGTTGCCGCGCCAAAAGGGCGCGTCTTGTACTTCACCGGCTGCGCCACCAATTACCTTTACGAGGATGTCGGACGGTCGGCGTTGGCGATACTGAAGCGGCTGAATATCGAGGTGATCCTGCCCCAGGGGCAGATGTGCTGCGGTCTGCCCATTTTTCTGGCCGGCGCCCGGGAGTCCGCCCTGGGGAACATCCGCAAGAACCTGGAGCTTTTCAACCGTGAGGATGTCGATGCCGTTCTCGTCGATTGCGCCACTTGCGGGAGCGCGTTGAAAAATGAATATGTTCATATCCTCGAAGAGAGGGGGGAGAATGCCGATGCGGCCAAGGCCTTGAGCAAGAAGGTCATGGACATTTCCCAGTATCTGGACAAGTTCGACCTGAAGGGGATGCTGAAGCCACTTCCGGGAAAGGCGACCTACCATGATCCCTGCCACCTCGCGCGCAGCCAGGGGATCAGGGAGGAACCGCGTCGTCTGCTGCAGCAGATCCCCGGTTTGGAGTTTGTCGAGATGGCCGGGGCCGATGTCTGCTGCGGCGGGGGGGGGACCTTCCAGGTGGACCACCCGGAAGTGTCCGCGGGCATCACCGGGAACAAAGTCCGGGCGATCAAAGATACCGGGGCCAATCTGGTCGCCTCCGGCTGTCCGGGGTGCCGGATGCAGATCCAGGGCAATTTAGGCGAAGAAGCCGCCGAGGTCGTTCATCCGGTCCAGCTTCTGGCACGGGCCCTGAAGTAAGTCGGGCCTCCTTATGTCGCTTATTTGCCGGCGCTGACCTGATCCACGATCTCTTTGAATTCCGCCTCGCTCAGGGTGCGTTTCAGATCATGCGAGCGCTTCTTGATCCGGGAGAGAATATCCATTTTCTTCTCCTCCGCGATCTTGAGGCCCAGCCGCTCAGCCCATACGGCGATGTTATCCACCCCGCTCTTTTTCCCCATGATGATCTCGGGCTTGGCGTGGCCCACAAACTCGGGGCGAATCGGAAATACCGTGGTCGGGTTGTCTTTATAGGCATTCCTGTACCAACCGGTGACGATTCCCGATTCAACGGTAAATGCCTTGTCGCCGACAAAGGGACGCTGAGGCGGAACCTCCAGACCGGAAAGTTCCATGACGAGCTTGGAAAGCTCGTTGATCTTGTCAAAGTTGATTCCCACATCGATTCCATACATCGTCAGGAGCGCCATTGCCGTCTCTTCCATGGCCGCGTTACCGCACCGCTCTCCGATGCCGCCTACGGTGGAGTGGATGACTTCCGCCCCCGAAAGAACCGCCATGATCGTGTTGGCCACACCCATACCGAAATCCGAGTGGAAGTGGACCTCGATCGGTTTGTTGGATAATCTCTCCTTCACCTTCCGCGTAAAGTAGCTTGCCGCCTGGGGGGAGAGAACGCCGAAGGTATCCACAAGGGTGAAGGCATCCATGTGTCCTTCCGTCGCCACCCGCTCCACCAGATTGAGCAGGAAACTCATCTCCGCCCGCGTTCCATCGATCGTGAAGAAAACCGTGTAGAGGCCGTTTTCCTTGGCGGCGGCCGTTGCCTTGATCGACAGATCGATCGCCTTTTCCATGGGCCATTTGTAGGCTTGTTCGATCATGTGACCACTGACCGGGATTTCGATGACCACACCTTTCACACCACAGTCTGCCGCCCTTTTGACATCATCCACGATGCAGCGGCTGAAACAGAATATATCCGGTCCGAGATTGCGCTTCACGATCTCGCGGATTGCGGCTTCGTCCATCGGAGAAACTGCCGGCATCCCCGTCTCGATACGCTGCACACCCGCCTCGGCCAGTTTTTCGGCGATTCGTACCTTGTCGTCTTTGCTGTAGATGATTCCTGCCTGCTGTTCCCCGTCGCGCAGGGTCACATCGTGAATAATAACCTTTTTAGGGGGGGTGAAACCTCTGGTCACCTCCTCCAGGTAGTTCCATGAACTCACATGCCAGTCTTTCGTTTTCCAGGGCTTATCCGCCGGGCCTACGTATTTACTCATCTGATTCTCCTTTCACTTCATTTCTTGCAGCCGTCTATATGCAGAAGGCAGGGATTTGTCAAGAACATTTAGGTCATCTGCACAAAAAATCCGCGTGCATTTTATCACAATCTCTGCAATTATGTGCTCTATGATTGCCGCTATCGAAAATATCGGCAGGTTCACCTTGGATACGTCGCTTTCCCTGCGCAATACCCTGACTTTTGCCATACAGGTAATCATCCGTCTTCTCAACCTGCGGACCTATAATAGCGCCTCCCGGATGGTCTTCATCAACCAGTTCTATTTCACATCGGTACAGATACTGCCTTTGTTTCTCTTTGTGGCCGTGATTTTCGGATCGCTGGTTAACGGCATGGCCTTTCAGGTAATTAAAAACCTGGGATTATACGACTACCTGGGGCGGCTTCTGATGGGATTTGTCGTGACGGAAGTTGCACCCTTTGTGACGGTTTTGCTCATCGCCCTCCGCTCCAGCTCCGCCATCAATGCCGAGATCGCGGTGATGAAGGTCAACCGTGAACTGAACATGCTCGACACCTTCAACATCGATCCGATCAACTACCTTTTCGTTCCCCGCATCATCAACGGGATGCTCTCCATGGTTCTGCTGAGCAGCCTTTTTTCCCTGGTGGTCCTCGCCATTGGGCTATTCGTTTCCAGCGCGGTTTTCGGCACGAGTGTCGACGCTTATAACGATACCGTCTTGCAAGCCGCCTCCTTGCTGGATATCGTCATCGTTCTGTTCAAGTGTGCCACATTCGGTTTTTTCATCACGCTGATCCCGATTCGCCTGGGGTTGAGTGCATCGATGGAGCTGACAAGCATCCCGGTTGTGGTGCTGGGTGGGATGGTCAAGGTCTTTCTCTCCATCGTGGTCATCGAGGTGCTGTCATTAATCATAAGATTCATTTAAACCTCTTCGACGGCGAAGAGGGCCTGCAAAAGGAATTGCAGAGTTTCATCGCGGCGCATAAGTCGCGGTTGGGACTTGTGTCTCTCGAGGCGCCCCTTATCGCCAACCTGGCCGTCTGGAGCAATATTGCCCTGATCCGGCAATATCACGAGAATATGCCCTGGCATGAAGCGAGAGCATTTACTGAAGCTCTTCTCCACAGGCTGGGAATGGCCTCGATTATGGACAAGAGAAATCCCGCCTTGACGAGCGAAGAGCGTTTCTGCGCCATGCTCCTTCGGGCCTCGCTGGTCCGGGATGCCATAGTGGTTTTTGACAAGCCCTTCGGCATCCTGACCAACCTGCGGGACGGGTGTTTTATTATGGAGAACCTGCGGAAACTGGATGATTTGATTGCAGAGACCCATATTTTTGATTATAATTGGGAAAAAGAACGCTACGGGGGCTGGGATGGTACAGAAAGTTGAATTCAAGGTAGGACTCTTCATCATTGTTGCCACCTTGCTGATCATGGCCTCCATCGGATATGTCGCTTATAAGAAGGGCTTCTTTTCGAAGGTCTATACCTACACCCTCTCCTCAAACACCGCTGAAAATCTCACGGAGGGGATGCCGGTTGTGTTTTGGGGCTTCAACATCGGCCAGGTCAGCTCGATGGAGTTGACCGAGAGGGGGGTCCTTATCCATATCAAGATCCCGGAACGGAATAATCGGGTGATCCGGGCCAACAGCAAATTTGTTCTTGATAAACCGCTGTTTGGAACCTCGCGGATCATCGTCACGACGGATAACCTCAACGATCCACCCCTCTCGCCAAAGGTTTTTCCTGAGATTACGGTATCCAACGACATCAACGAGCTGATCAAAAAGGTCCAGCCTATCGCCGAAAAGCTGGACAGGATAGGCGCCAGTGTGGCAACGCTCACCGCGAACCTCGCAGATCCGCAGGGAGAAGTCACCCGCATCCTGAAAAACGTTGAGACGGTAACGGCCCATTTCTCAAAGAAGGAATCCCTTCTGGAGATGGCCGTCGGCACGAAGGAAAGCGTCAAATCTATACAAGACATCTTAAGCAATGTGAATGGTTTGACGGTTCGTATGGACGGGATCCTCAAAAGGGTCGATACGCTGGCCGGGAAGAGCGATGAGGAGATCTACGGCCGGGACGGCGTTTTTCCTCTCGTGCGGAACATCCTCCGCGATCTTCTGGCAAAGCTGGCGAAAATCGATGCCACGCTGGACAACATCAACCAGATCAGCGTTGAGGCAGTTGATTCGACGAAGGATCTGAAGATCCTCCGAAACAGTCTGGATGAAACGGTGACCGCGATCGGCACTCTGGTCGACCAACTGGATCGGATCATTCCCTTCCAGGACAAACCGGGGATCAAACTGCCATGAAGAGGATTCTCTGCCTGCTTTTTCTTTTTCTTCCGCTCGGGGGATGCAGCTCGAAACCGACGCCGGGTTGGATCGTCACGGGCAACCAGCAGCTCGAGACATTCAAGCAGCATTTCCTTACCGGCGGGCAGCCTCTCGTCACGGAGCGCCACTTCCGGAAAGCCGTCGAGGAGATCAAAAAAGGCGGAGATCTCGATCTCCTGGGAAAGATTTGGCTGACGAGGATGGCCCTGGAGGTCGCCGCTCTGGGGGAAATAGAAGAAGAGGATTATCTGAAAGTCGCGGCTGTGCAACCGGTTCCCGCGAATCGAAATTTTCATCTCTTCCTGACGGGTGATCCAATGGCGGTAGACGGGTGTCTCCTGCCCGCACAATACCGGTCGTTTCTGAAGGCCCTCCAGGAGGGCGATACCGTGAAGGTGGAAAAAGCCGTCGCCGCCATGGCGGACGATCCTCTTTCGCAACTGATCGCGGCGGGGCTTTCTTTGCGCCGTCACCCGGAGAACGAGGCGATTCTCCAGACAGCGGTGAGCACAGCTTCCCGGAACGGGTGGAAACGGACCCTTCTGGCCTGGCTGGACCGCCTGCAGACATTTTATGCGGCCACAGGGGATACCGCCAAGGCCGGCGCCGTCCGCCAGCGAATCGACCTTATAGGAAAATAGAACGGTCTGGGGAGGGGAGATAATGCGTCCATGAACGCTCTCCTGTTATCCTGATTCCGTGCAGGCTGAGAATCATACGATCCGTGCATACCGGGTCCAGCTCGTCATGTTCCAGGAAGGATCGAGGATCGGTTGGTCTGCACGGGATTGAAGACCGCATTTAGATGCGAAATATCGGTGGAACGCAAGGCTTCCCGTCAGTTCCGGGTGGAAAACGGTCACCAGGACGTCGGGGGATTCGGCTGCTGCGATGAAATCATCGATACAGAGCAGGATATCGACTCCTTCTCCCGCCTTGAGAATTTTGGGAGCGCGAATGAATGTGAGCGGCACCGGTTCGGGTGAGATCTTCGGTATGAGGGCTTCACATGTGAAACTATCGAGCTGGCTTCCGAAACCGTTCCGCTGAACCTCGATATCTATCAACCCGAGATGCGCCGCCTCCCCCTTAAGCGAGCCGGCAAGGAGGATCGCCCCTGCACAGGTCCCCCAGAGTTTCATCCCCTCGCGATATTTCCGTACGATGATCGGCTCGATCTCAAAGATCTTCAACAGCCGGGCGAGACAGGTACTCTCGCCGCCGGGAAGGATCAAACCGGCCAAACCCTCAAAATCCTGACTATGCTTCACCGGCCGGGCGCTGATACCGATTCTCTGCAGGTGATCGATGTGTTCGCAGACCCCCCCTTGCATGTCCAGAACGCCGATAGCCTTTCCAATGAGGGGAGACGTTGTGACCTTGGCAGAATTCATGAATGAGGTCTCTCTATCTTTTCGTACGAGAGGCCCTCGATTACCAGCCCCGTCCGGCGAGGAGCTGCTCCTTGGGAATCGCGGCGATCTCCAGACCGGCCATCGCCTCGCCGAGGTCCAGGGACGCTTCGAGAACCTTGGCGGGATCATTGAAATAGGCCGTGGCTTTGACGATCGCCCGGGCGCGGATAGCCGGTGTTGCCGATTTGAAGATCCCGGAACCGACAAATACCCCGTCGCAGCCGAGCTGCATCATCAGCGCCGCATCGGCCGGCGTCGCAATCCCGCCGGCGGCGAAATTGACCACCGGCAGCCGGCCGAGCTCTTTTACCTTCAGGGCCAGTTCGTAAGGGATGCCGTTTGTTTTTGCAAAGCCGGTCACCTCCTCCACCGGCATACCCACAAGCTGACGGATCTCGCGATTCACCGTTCGCATGTGGCGGACGGCCTCAACGACGTTTCCCGTCCCGGCCTCGCCCTTGGTGCGGATCATCGCTGCTCCCTCGGCGACCCGGCGCAGGGCTTCGCCAAGGTTTCGCGCGCCGCAAACGAAGGGAATGGAAAAGCGGGTCTTGTCGATATGACACTCCTCATCGGCGGGCGTAAGGACCTCGCTTTCGTCGATGTAGTCGATCTTCAGGGCCTCGAGGATCTGTGCCTCCACAAAATGGCCTATCCTGGCCTTCGCCATCACTGGCAGGGAGACGGCCTTTTTAATCGCGGCGATCATCGACGGGTCCGACATGCGGGCCACACCTCCATCCCGCCGGATGTCCGCCGGCACCCGCTCCAGCGCCATGACGGCCACAGCGCCCGCTTCTTCGGCGATCTTCGCCTGTTCCACATTGGTCACGTCCATGATGACGCCGCCTTTGAGCATCTGCGCAAGCTGGACGTTCAATTCGTACCTTTTTGCATCCACGATATGTTGCCTCCATAAAGGGTGAATAAAACTTCAGTGACTTTTTACGAAGACGAGACCTTTGAAAAATGCCCCTACTTTGTCATTTCGAGGAGCACACGCGACGAGAAATCTTTACGATTTAAGATAGTTCAAGATTTCTCCCCTTGGTCGAAATGACATTATTCATAGTTTTTCAAAGGTCTCAAGACGTCATTTTTCAGTCTTCTGTTATCTTTATGGCAATAGCATAGTATCGTCAAGGAGAATTATCAAGGTCCCACCGATCTCCTGTTCTTCTTTCCGGAGCCTTCCTGGATCATGGCCATCCTTGTTTACCAATATATTCGCGTCTTCACTCCATGGCCATGGAGAAATGCCTTGATCTCCGCGATGGTATGGGTTCGATAGTGGACCATCGAGGCAACCAGGGCGGCGTCGGCCTCTCCCCGTGTGAGGACATCGAGGAGGTGCTCCGGTCTTCCCGCACCGCCGGAGGCGATGACGGGAATGCCCACATGACTCGATATCAAGTTGGTCAAATCGATTTCGTAACCATTCTGTGTCCCGTCGGCATCGATGGAGTTCAGGCAGATCTCGCCCGCACCGAGACGCTCCGCCTCCCTCGCCCAAGCGAGGGCATCACGACCGGTCGCGGTCCTCCCGCCGTGGATCACCATCTCGTAGCCGGATGGAGTCTCGGAACTTTTACTGCACTTTTTTACATCCATACCGAGGACAATACACTGGCTGCCGAAGGCCCTTGCCCCTTCGGCGATGACGACCGGGTTCAGAACAGCCTCGGTGTTGACGCTGATCTTCTCCGCGCCGGCCATGATCACCTGCCGCATATCCTCCACGGTCCGGATGCCGCCTCCCACCGAAAAGGGGATAAAAATCGTTTCGGCCACCCGGCGGACCACCTCTATCATGATCGAGCGGCCCTCGGCGGAGGCCGTGATGTCATAAAAAACAATCTCGTCCGCCCCCTGCTCGTAATACGCGCGCGCCGCCTCGACCGGATCGCCGATATCGATATTTCCTTGAAATTTTACCCCCTTGGTCAGCTTGCCCGCCCGGACGTCCAGACAGGGGATAATCCGTTTACTGAGCATGGATCCCTCCCCAGCGGCAGAAATTGGCAAGGATGGCGAGGCCCGGACGACCGCTCTTCTCGGGGTGGAACTGGACGGCGACAAGATTTCCCCTCGCCACGGCGGAGCAGAAACGTATCCCGTAGTCGGTCCAGCCGGCGGCCCAGCCTTCCTCGGCGGGCGCGGGGTAGAAGGCATGGACAAAGTAGAACTCCGCGGCCTCGGGGAGGCCGGCAAACACCGGGTGGTCCTGTTGAAACACCACGCGGTTCCAGCCCATGTGAGGGATCTTCACCCTTCGACCATCGATCTGAAGATCCGCCGGGAACCGCCGGACTAAACCAGGCACGATACCCAGACAAGTAGTATCATCCTCTTCGCTGTAATCGAAGATCACCTGGGTGCCGAGGCAAATCCCGAGAACCGGTTTTCCCCTCTGCACCCATTTTCGTAAATGAAGGTCCAGGCCGCTTTTGCGGAGATTTGCCATCGCCGCGCCCGCGGCGCCGACCCCGGGGAAGATGATGTGGCTTGCGTCATCCAATATTTGAGGATCATTGGTGATGAGGCACGGTTGACGCAGAAATTCCAGCGCCCGGGCGACGCTGGTCAGGTTTCCCGCCTGATAATCCACGATACCGATCATAGTAACCCTCCATACTTTATCCCCTGCCAGGAAGCCCGCGTCTCAAGTTCCCTGTCTATCGCATTGAGGACGGCAAGCTTGTTTCTCGCCCATTCCGGTCCGAGAAAGATCTCACGGTAACCGTCGGCGGTCAGCCGGTGGATGACCATCTCCGGAGGCAGTATCTCTAAAATGTCACATACCGTCGCGACATATTCCTCGCGGCTCATCAAAGACAGCTCCCCCCGTTCGCATCGGTGGCCAAGGATCGTTCCCCGAAGCGCGAGGAGACTGTGGATCTTGATCCCTTGTATCGGCAACCCGGCGATCGCGCGCGCCGTTTCCATCATATCCTCGTGCGATTCACCGGGCAGACCCACGATGATATGCGCGCAGATCTGGACCGGACTGCCGCCGGTCCGCCTTACGGCATCGAGAAATGCTGCCGCATCATGACCCCGGTTGATCGCTATGAGGGTCCGGTCATGGATCGACTGGAGGCCGAATTCCAACCAGACATCACACCGTTTGGCATAGGACCGGATCAGGGCCAGCGTTTCTTCGGGGACACAGTCCGGGCGTGTCCCGATGGCCAGACCGATGACATCCTCCTCGGCGAGCGCTTGGTCGTAAAGGTCCCGCAATTTTTCCAGCGGCGCGTACGTGTTCGTAAAAGTCTGAAAATAGGCGATAAACTTCTCCGCTTTTCCCCGGCGGCGGTAAAACGCTTTTCCCCGGCGGATCTGCTCACCGACCGAGGGAATATCCCCGGCTTGGCGCAGCACCGATCCCCGGCCGTCGCAATAGATGCATCCCCCCGCAGCGACCCGGCCGTCCCGGTTCGGGCAGGTGAAACCCGCGTCGATCGGAAGCTTGTAGACCCGGCAACCAAAGCGGTTCCGCCAGTAGCTATTCAGGTCGAAATAGCGCTTTGTATTGTTCCAGAAGGACGGTTTTGCCAAAGAGGCCTCATCATTTCAGTTGAGTTTTACTAGTTAATTATATTAAATTATCTCACGAACTGCAAGAGGTCTGTAAATGAACAGAGAATATGACGTTATCGTTGTCGGGGGCGGCCACGCAGGCTGCGAGGCGGCGCTTGCGGCAGCGCGGATGGGTTGTGAGACGCTCTTGTTCAATATCAGCCTCGACTCGATTGCCCTGATGTCCTGCAATCCCGCGATCGGCGGTCTCGCCAAGAGTCAACTCGTTAAGGAGGTCGACGCTCTGGGCGGTCAGATGGGCAGGATTGCCGACCGGACCGCCGTTCACTTCCGCCTCCTCAACGCTTCCAAGGGACCGGCCGTCCAATCCACACGCCTCCAGTGCGACAAGCAGCGCTACCGTCTCGCGATGAAGTCGGTCCTTGAAAAGGAGAAACATCTTCACCTCCTTCAGGGTCTGGTGGAAACGCTCGTTGTCGAAGGCGGGGGTATCCGCGGCGTCGTCGATCAAAGCGGGGTCTTCCACCGAGGCCAGACGGTGATCATCACCACCGGGACTTTCCTCAGCGGTCTGATCCACATCGGCGATGTGCGTTATCCGGCGGGCCGCGCCGGCGAGATCGCTTCCCTGGAACTGGCCGTCGCTCTGAGGGCGCTCGGTTTTGAAATGGGGCGGATGAAGACGGGGACCCCCCCAAGGCTGCGCGCCTCCACAATCGACTTTTCCCGCCTTGTCCGGCAGGACAGCGATCCCGATCCGGAGCCCTTTTCGTTCACCACCGAGCGGTTGCCCGAGGATCGCATTTCCTCCTTCTTCTCGGCAACGACGGCGGAGACACACAGCCTCATCCGCGATAATATTCGCTTTTCTCCACTCTACACCGGGGTCATCAAGGGGATCGGCGCCCGCTACTGCCCCTCGCTCGAAGACAAGGTGATGCGCTTTACCGACAAGGAAAGCCACCCCGTCGTTCTCGAACAGGAAGGGTTGGAGACGGAGGAGATCTACGCCAAAGGGCTGGGGAACTCGCTTCCACCGGACCTCCAGGAGAAGATCGTCCACAGCATTCCGGGTCTCGAGCAGGCCAAGATCATGCGCCTCGCTTATGCGATCGAATACGACTACGTCCAGCCGACCCAGCTCCGTCGGACCCTGGAGACGAAACGGGCGGCCGGGCTCTATCTCGCAGGACAGATCAACGGGACTTCCGGTTACGAGGAGGCGGCGGCGCAGGGATTCTGGGCGGGTGTCAACGCCGCCCTTGCCGTCCAGGGACGGCCCCCTTTCCTTCTGGACCGTTCAGAGGCCTACATGGGAGTGATGATCGACGACCTTGTGACACGCGGCGTCGACGAACCCTACCGGATGTTCACCTCCCGTGCAGAGTACCGGCTGATCCTGCGCGAGGATAACGCGTCGATTCGCCTGATGGGAAAAGGACGCGAGCTCGGCTTGATCACTCAGGAGCAGCACACGAAGCTGAAGGAGCGAGTCGATCAGATAGAAAAGGGGGTTCGACATCTGTCATCCGTCCGGATCTTTCCCGTTGCGGAGATCAACGATACCCTCGCGGAACTGAATTCCCCACCGATCAGGAATCCGGTCAGCCTCTTCCATCTCCTTCGGCGCAAAGAAATCGTCTACGACGACCTCTCCCGTTTCGAAGGCTGGGAGGCCATCGCCGACCGGGCGGTCAAAAGGCAGATCGAGATCGAGGCGAAGTACGAAGGATACATTCAGCGGCAGTCTGAACTGGTTCAGAAAATGAGGGACCTCGAAGGGATGAAGATCCCGGCGGATTTTGATTACTCTGTCGTGCCGGGGCTCTCGAACGAGCTAAAGGCCAAGCTCTTGCGGGTCGAGCCGGCCACGGTCGGTCAAGCCGAGCGGATCCCAGGAATGACGCAGGCCGCCCTCACGGCGATCCTTATCATGATCAAAAAGCGCGAACTGGAGGGTAAGTAAAAATGGCGTATAGCAAAGCACTCGACAAACGGATCATTGAATTGATTTCACACTGGGACAATGTCATCCCCAAGGAAATGTTCGGCGGGGTCTGCTATCTCCTGAACGGAAATATGGTTTGCGGTGTCTACAAGGACTTTTTGATCCTGAGATTGGGTATCGAAGGGGCGGCTCTGGCCCTGCAGCATTCCCGGGTCAGGGCATTCGATATCACAGGCCGAGCGATGAAGGGGTGGGTCATGGTCGAAGAGCAGGCCTGCGCAGGGAAGCGGCTCGAAGAGTGGCTGAACCAGGCCAAGGGATTCGTCTCGCACCTACCCGATAAACGTCATTAACTATTGGTGAAGGAGGAGAATGATGGGAGAGATTGTCCATACGTCAAAAATCAGAATCGTCAGGGAAAAAGGGCCGACCCGCAGGGCCATGATCGAGGGGTTCAATGAGCCCGTCTATTACGGCGTTCACGGCGGGATCAAGAAATTCTACAATGTCGAGCCGGAGAAGGAACATGCCGCCACGCTGGATCACATCGTGGCCGCGACCGCGGGCTGAATGATGGGGACACTGGCCGCGCTGCTGGCCGGAAAAAAGATCCCGACCCCGGAAGACCGTTACTGGGCTGACGTAACGGGGGACATCGAAAATGTCGAGGGCATCCTGAAGATCACCCGAATCGGCGTGACGTATCATCTCAAAACCCAGAGCGAAAAGGCTCAAGAGGCCCGGGACGCCTTTTCTTCCTACATCAAAAGATGTCCCGCCGCGCAAAGCGTGATCGGCTGTATCCGGATCGAGGATCATCTCATCATTGAAGAGATGACCTGATCGGTTCGGAAATGATCCGGTCTGTTCTGTAATCCTGCCGGATTTTTTAAACAAGGATTCCCGCTATCGCGGCGGTGATGAGATTGGTGAATGTACCCGCGAGGATCGACTTGAGGCCGAGCGCGGCTATGGTGTCCTTTTTATTCGGCGCCAAGCTTCCCATGCCGCCGATCATGATTGCCATACTGCCGAAGTTTGCAAACCCGCATAACGCGTAAGTTGCGATGGTTATTGACCTTGGTGACAATGCGCCCGCCTGGATCAATTCTTTCAACTGGAGATAGGCAATGAATTCATTGAAGACTGTTTTTGTGCCCAGCAGTTTTCCGACCGTCAGCGCCTCGTTCCAGGGCACTCCCAGTATAAACGCAAGCGGCGAAAACAGATACCCGGCAATCGAGTCAAAAGAAAGATGAACAAACCCGAACAGCGATTCGATAAGCCAGACCAGTGAAACAAACGCGATAAGCATTGCCGCCACCTGAAGCGCAAATTGCATACCGATTGAAGCGCCATTCGCGGCCGCATCTATAATATTTATATCTGTTCTTTCCATTTTAAATGGTACGTTGCCCAACGTCTCCGGTATTTCCGTTTCAGGAACCATCAATTTTGCCATAACGATAGAAGCGGGCGCGCACATAATCGACGCGGACAGCAGGTGCCCCGGGTCGGCGCCGAAACTCGCGTAGGCCACCATCACGCTGCTGGCGATAGTTCCCATAAACGAAACCATCACGGTAAACAGTTCGGAGCGGGTCATGTTCTGAAGGTATGTCCTGATGGCGGTTGAAGCTTCAATGCCCATGAAAACCTGAAGCGCCGCGCTTAAAGACTCGGCGCCGGAAGATTTCATCGTCTTCTGCATGATTTTAGCCATGACCCTCACAATGAACTGTATGACTCCAAGGTAATAAAGGATGCTGGACAATGACGATACAAATATGATCATCGGAAGCACCTTGAACGCCATGATCGCACCTATGTTAAAATCATTGACCAGTTTTCCAAATACAAATTCCGCGCCTTTATCGCTGAATCCGATGACAGCGTCAAACGCCTTTCGCGCCACGTCAAACAATACAAACCCTACCCGGGTTTTCAAGATAACCACGGCGAAGATCAACTGCAGCCCAAGCCCCCAGAACACAAGCCTCCAGTTCACCCTCTTCCTGTTCTCCGACATCAGCCACGCCAAACCAATAAGGATGACGATACCCAGAATGCTTAATACGTTGTATTTCATGATCGGCTCAAAATAGGGAGATTTAATTTTTACGTTGCAGCATAGCCCCGGCGGTATTTCTCATCGAGCATCCCCTCGATGCTCGCCATCACAATCCGCGTCACCCCCTCAAACTGCTCGCGATAGCGCTGCTGCGACTCCCGGGAAAAGAGATGGAAAGGCTCGGTAATCCGGTAGGATTTGAATCGATCGTGCACGGACAGCGGTTCACCGACACGGTACGTGATCCGACCGCTCCGGGCAATGGGGAGAGATCCCCTATAGACCTCTTCGGAGTTGTTACAGGCAACCGGGACGATCCGCTTTTCCGTGTGGAGGGCAAGTTGAGCGAGGCCGGTCCGTCCCTCGGCCAGCTTTACGGAGCGCGTCCCTTCCGGAAAGATGATGAGGTTCAGATTTTTTTCGCAGAGGGCCGTCTTGCTCAGCTCCGCCACCTTCTCCATGACCGCTTCGTAGTAGCCCCGGATGAACTCCGCAAAGTTCTCGCCCAGCGCCTGGAGGGCTTCGACGGCTGCGCGCTCTTGCGGCCCTGCGCATTCGATCCTGCCGTCGATCATGTCCTTGACCGTGCGATAGAGACTTTTGTCCATCTTCCGGTTGAAGTGCTTCCGGTAGAACTCTTCGATGAGGTATCCCATCGACGGCACGGGGATGAGGTTGCAGAGGTCCAGTCCCTTCGCCAGGAAGGCATTCTTGTAATACTTGGCCTTGACCCAAACCGTCGTGAAGGGATACTCTTTCGTCTTGAAAAGCTTGTACTGAAACGGCCAGTAGTTGAACCGGTCGGTGTGGTTCATGGCGAAGATCACGTTCTCCCCGCGGGGGATCCGCTCGATGTTCTCGATCCGGATCTCCACATTGGCGAAGATGCGGTAGTTGGGCAGAAGCAGGAGATTCGCCAGGAACTTCTGCCCGAAGGGACTGGATACCAGTTTGATCTTCTTCAGATATTCGATATCGATCACTGCTTCCTCCTTGTTATATCCCCTCCCCGGTGATCAGACGCCGGACCCTCTCTAACTCCTGAGGGGTATCGACCTCGACGGAGTCGTGGGGCGTAATCACGACCCTGATCCGGTAGCCGTGCTCCAGAACCCGGAGCTGTTCGAGGACCTCCAGGCGCTCCAGGATTCCCTCCGGCAGTGAGGTGAAGGTACGAAGGAAATCACGGCGGTAGGCGTAGATTCCGTGGTGTTTGAAGTAGTCGGCCCGTTTATCCCCGTCGCGGACGAAGGGGATTGTGGCGCGGGAGAAGTAGAGGGCAAAATATCGCTCATCGAAGACAACCTTGACGGCATTCGGGTGGGCGATCTCCTCGTCACGGACTATCCGGTAGATCAGTGTCGACATGGGAAGGGTCGCATCTTCGAGGAGCGGACCGACGACTTCATCGACCTGGCTCGGTTCGAAAAGTGGCTGATCGCCCTGTATATTGACGATGATGTCTGCGTCTTTGAGATCGAGGATCTCTACCGCCTCTGCGATCCGGTCCGTCCCCGACCTATGGCGGGGGGAGGTCATGACCGCCCGGCCGCCGAAATCCTGAACCGCCCGAAAGATCCGCTCGTCATCGGTCGCCACAGCGGCGGAAGAGACGGTCTTCGCCCGAAGCACCCGTTCATAGACATGCCGGATCATCGGTTTCCCGCAGAGGTCGGCAAGCGGCTTCCCGGGGAAGCGGGACGATTCGTAGCGCGACGGGATGATGCAGACCACCTGGGCGGACATGGCATACCACCTTACAGATAAGGATCGGCATTCAGGAGGTGATTTCTGACGTAATCCCCGACCGCATCCTCCAGCGGGCCGAATCTCACCGGGCAACCGGCGGCCCGGAGTTTGTCCATCCGCGCTTCGGTAAAATACTGGTACTGCCCCCGGAGCGCCTCCGGCATCTCGATGTAGTCGATTCCGACCGGACGCCCCAGCGCAACAAAGACCGCCCGGATGAGGTCGTTCCACGTCCGGGCCTGCCCCGTCCCGAGATTGAAAATCCCGTTCGCCTCGCGGTGGTTCAGGAGCCACCAGAGGACCTCGACGCAATCCTTTATGTAGACAAAGTCGCGTTTCTGCCCTCCATCGCCATATTCCGGCTTGTAGGATTTGAAAAGACGGACCTTTCCCGTCTCCCGGATCTGGTGGAAGGCCTTGAAGACCACGCTCGTCATGTCGTCCTTGTGATACTCGTTCGGACCAAAGACATTGAAGAACTTGATCCCCGCCACCCGGTCCTGCAATCCCTCCCGAAGGACGCGGAGGTCGAAGAGCTGTTTGGAATAGCCGTACATATTGATCGGTTGAAGTTCGCGAGTCTGTCGATCGTCATCGGAGAACCCCCGGCCGCCATCGCCGTATGTCGCCGCAGAGCTTGCATAGACGAACCGGACCCCGTGCGCCAGCGCCCAGTCGGCCAAAAATGAGGAGTAGTGGAAATTATTTTCCATGAGATAGTCGGCGTCCTGCTCCGTCGTCGACGAGCAGGCGCCCATGTGAACGACGGCCTCGACCGGAAAGGGGACCCGATTGTTGACAACCATCTCCAGAAATGCGCCTTTATGGATATAGTCGGCATACCTCCGCTTGACGAGGTTCTTCCATTTCTCGGATTTCTCCAGCTCGTCGACGATGACGATGGCGTCCTGTCCTTCATCGTTCAATTTCGCCACAAAGGCGCTCCCGATGAATCCGGCCCCGCCGGTGACAACGATCATTCTTTCAACTCCCTATATACCCCACAGCCATGGATCAGTTTGTTGAGGAACAGGATGATCCATGCATTCCACTACAGCACCTTGGCAGCGTTTGCAATCCCCTTGCGGATCGCTTTGAGCTTCGCGGCCGGCATTATCACGTTGACTCCCATAATGAGGGTCCGGCCGAGGAGATCCTCCGCGTGAGGGATCGATTTCCGGCTGTACGTCACTTTCCGATTCCGGGGATCCTTGAAGGGATTCTTCGTCTGGGCCGTGGATTTCGCGAGGAAGTGTTCCCAGTTGGGGACATAGTGCCAGAAATTGTCCTTGAAGCGGGTCGTATCGATTCCTTCGGCTTTGAGCGCCTTCTGGAAGGCCTTCGTCTGCTCTTCGGCGGGGAGATTGAAGGCCAGAAATGTTGCCGAATCCCCATCGGGATCGGGTATCAGACGGAATTTCAGACCGGGGATCGGGGCGAATGCCTCCTTGAGGGCTGCCTTGTTCTTCCGCTGCGCAGCGATGACCTTCTTCAGTTTCCGGAGCTGGGCGAGACCGAGGGCTCCCTGGAATTCGTTCATCCGGTAGTTGAAGCCGAGGATCGTACGGCCGTCGAGGGCCCGGTGGACGGTAGAGAGATGATCGTGCCCATGGTCATGATACCATTCGGCCCGGTGATAGAGGTCCAGATCGTTTGTAATGATCATCCCCCCCTCGCCGGTGGTGATCGTCTTGTAATGGTCGAAACTGAATATCCCCATATGGCCGAAAGATCCGAGCATCTTGCCTTTATAACTTGCACCGCAGCCCTGGGCGTTGTCCTCCAGAACGAGGAGTTTGTTTTTTTTTGCCACCTTCATGATCCTGTCGATCCGTGCCGGCGCCCCGCACATGTGGACGGGGATGACCGCCTTGGTCCGCGATGTGATCTTGTTCGTGATGTCGTCCGGATCGAGGTTCAGTGTATCGTCGATATCCGCCATGACAGGGATGCCGCCGACCTCGAGGACCGCCTCATAAGTGGCCATAAACGTGAATGCGGGGCAGATCACCTCGTCTCCGGGTCCCACATCCAGGGCGGTAAGGGCAACCTTGAGGGCCGCCGAACCGGAGGTCACCCCCAGGGCATAGGTTGCTCCGAAATACTTCGCGAAGGCCTTCTCAAAATCCCGGACCTTCCAGACCCCCTGCCGCTCCTTGTCGAAGGAGTAACGGGCGAAAATGCCCGTCCCCAGGACGTCCATAACTTCTTTGCACTCTTCCTTACCGATCAGTTCGGCGCCGGCCATACTCTTAACCTCCCTTTTTCTTCTATTTATGAATACGCCTCCTGGTATAGCTCCACCATCTCCTCGAGCGTCATCCTGCAGGGATTGTTGGCAAGGGGCCTCGCTACGGTCATCGCCACCTTCGCAAGCTCCGGAAAATCGCTTTCGGGAATCTCCAGCTCCTCCAGCGTCGTCATGATGCCGCAGTCCTCGATCAGGGCCTCCACCGCCTCCACAGCGAGATAGGCCGCCTCCCGAAGCGGGAGATCGTCGACGATCTCCCCCATGACCTCCGCGATATCGACGAACTTCTCCAGGGCGCCGGGGAGGTTGAATGCCATCACCCGGGGGAGCATGATCGTGTTGGCAAGGCCGTGGGAGACCCCGTATTTCCCGCCTAGCGGATAGGACAGGGAATGGACCGCTGTCACGCCCGCATTGGCAAGCCCCAGCCCCGCATAGAGGCTTGCGAGGAGCATCGCTTCGCGCGCCTCGATGTTTGTGCCGTCGTGAACTGCCGTTCTCAAGTTGTCGGAGATGAGGCGGATCGCCTCGAGGGAGATCATCTCGCTCATCGGTGAGGCGTTGACCGATGTGTAGGATTCGATCGCATGGCAGAGGGCATCGATCCCGGTCGCTGCCGTTGGATGGGGCGGAAGCGAAAGCGTCAGCTCCGGATCGAGAAGAGCCAGCTCAGGATAGAGATACGGACTGTTCATGCCCTCTTTTTTCTTTAGCTTCTTTCTGATGAACACGGCGGTAAAGGTCACCTCGCTCCCCGTCCCTGCGGTCGTCGGAACCATGATCTTGGGAAGCCCCGGACCCGGAACCCTGTTCAGTCCAAGGTAATCCTCGGCTGTCCCTTTGTTCGCTGCAAGAACCGCAATCGCCTTGGCAAGATCCATGGCGCTCCCGCCGCCGATGCCGATGACCCCGTCGCATTTTTTCTTCAGGGCCAGCTTCGTCCCCTCGTCGGCCAGTTCGAGCGGGGGTTCCGGCGCTGTTTTGTCATAGACGACATAACCGATTCCCGCCTTGGCCAGGATGCCGTCTACCTTTTCTCCAAAGCCGGTCTCCGCGAGGGTCTTATCAAGGACGATCAGCGGCCGCAAAATCTTTAGTTCCGCGATGTACTCCGGCAGGGAGGAAAAGCTCCCCCGTCCGAAAACGATTTTTTTTGCACCGGTAAAGGAAAATGTCTTCATAGCCTGTTCTCCATGTTTCTCCTGTTAAATACGCCGCCGGACGGCGGAAAGTCAAGGAGTTTTGCGTTCCTTGTGATCCCCGTACCACTCGATCTGCCGGCAGATCCCCCGGATGATCTTGACTTCCCGGGCCTGGAGGGTCGTCCGGGCAAAGAGACGGCGGATATGCATCATCCAGTAGTCGGGATTCTCCGGATTGAGAAATCCGATCGCCTGGAGGACCGCCTTGAGCTGAACATACATCCCCTCGAGTTCCCGCGAGCCGGCAAGCTTGGGCATGGGCTTCGCTTCCTCGCTTATCCGGGCGATGAGCATTTCATAAGCGACGATCATCACCGCATGCGAAAGGTTCAGGGATTTGAAGCCCGCGGTAGGGATCGTCACAACGGTTTGACAGAAACGGAGGTCGTCGTTGGTCAGCCCCGTGTCCTCTGGGCCGAAGAGGAGGGCGATCGCGTTTTTCTGCGAGATGGCGACAAGCGATTCGGCCATCCGGCGCGGAAAGACGACAGGACCCCGTCCCGATCCCTGTCTTGCCGTCGTTCCGACGATCCAGGAGAAACCCGCCAGCGCCTCGTCGAGGGTATCGAAATGGCGGATTGCCTCCACGACATCCTTCGATACGTGGGTGGCCATCTGCAGTACGGCTTCGTCGTCAAGGTCGCGGTTCCCCACGACGATCAGCTTGCCGATCCCCATGTTCTTCGCGCAGCGCGCCGCCGAGCCGATATTTCCGGGAAATTTCGGCCCCTTCAGGACGATGGTGACATTGTCGAGATTTATATTCGTTCGGTTATTTACTTTTTCCGAAGTCGTCATGGTTTCTCCCAGCGGGCGGCGACAAACGCCCCCGTCTCCCTTCCCTGACCCCCCTGCTCGATCCGGTCCGATTCGGCGGGATCATCCTCCTTCCCGAAGTGGATCGCCGTCCGGACGATACCGGAAAGCGGCGCCGACGCGAGGAGCTGCGCGGGCGAGCGGAAAAACACCCGGTTGAAGATCGATTCCTGGTTTTGCCGGGCGTTCTCCCGTCGACGGTTAGCCCAGGGACTGAGACTGTTGAGTGTTGCCACGACGACGATCCCTCCCGGTTTTGTCACACGGAACAGCTCGGCGACGGCCTTTTTCTCATCCTCGATGAACTCAAGGGCCGTTACCGAGACGGTTTTATCGAACACGCCGTCGGCAAAGGGGAGCAACGTCATGTCCGCTGCTACCATCCGGGGGGAAAATGCCCCGCTTTTTTTCTGCGCCCACCGGAGCATCGCCCAGGAGATGTCCAGCCCAACGACATCCGCCCCCCGGACGCGAAATTCCCGTGTAAAGAGTCCCGTCCCGCTCCCCGCATCGAGGATCTGTTCCCCCCCCATTGGCCGGAGCAGATCGAGAACCAGCGCCACTTCATATTTCAAGACCGCCTTCCCCACCGGCGTATCGAACCAGCGGTCGTATCGCTCCGGCCAGTCATCAAATAACTGTCTTCCGGTCATGTTTCTCTCTCTCAGACAAATAACAGTTTAAAGCCTGCGATTACCAGAACAAAAGCCAAAGATTTTACGACAGTTGCTATCGGCAGGCAGCGGCTGCCGAAAAAGGCGCCGATGCTTCCCCCGATGAGTGCCGCGACTGCGAGCAGCGGAGCAAAATGCGGTATTTCCTGAAGACTGCTGAGATGCCCAAAAAGACCCGAGATAGAGTTGACAAGGATAAACAGCGCCGAAACGGCAGAGACCTCACGTACCCTTCCCCATTTCAGAAGGAGTAGGAGAGGACTCAGGAATATGCCCCCACCTACGCCGGTAAGCCCGGACAACAGGCCGAGCAGTGCGCCGCAACACAGAGCCATAGGTACCGGAGGTTGTCGGATTTCCGTATCTACAGGTTCTGTACGGTAAAAAAGACGCCATGCAGAAAATAGGAGGATGGCCCCTACCAGAGGTTTATACAGATGAAGGGGCAAAGCGAGGTAGCCGCCGATAAAGCTGCACGGGATCGAGGCCGCTGCAAAAGGCCAGAACAGGCGCCAGGAGAAGTGGCCGGCACGGGCAAAGGAGAAGGTAGCGATAGACGACACCAGGATATTGAGGACCAAAGCAGTCGGCTTGAAGGCTGCCGGCGCCAAACTGAATAACGCCAGGACGGCGATGTACCCGGACGCGCCGCCATGCCCGACGCTCGAGTAAAGGATCGCCACCGTCAGGATGCAGATCAGAAGGAGGATAAGGACGGAGGGACTCATGGGATAATCACGCTGTGTTTGGTCAGCGAAAGACGCAGGTCACCGATCCGCCGTCCCTGGGGATCGACCAGGGTCATTGCATCGCCTCTTTCATTTCAAACCGCCGATCCAGAAGAAGGACTTCCACTTCTTCGCCCACGGTATGCACCGCGTTGGGCGCCAGGCGTATCAGACCGTTTCCTTGAATCATCGACGAGAGTCGCCCGGAACTCTGATTGCCGGTGGTTGATACGTGATAATGGTCATCCCGCAGCGACACCATCCCCCGGACCAGATGGGGGCGTTCCCCTTTGTTTACCGCCGGTTCCTGGAGGAGCGCCTTGACCATCGGCCGGAATAGCCGCCGGTGTCCCATGGACTTCAGGATTGACGGCCGCACGAACAACTCGAACGCGACCATTGCGCCGACCGGATTTCCCGCCAGAGCAAAGACCGGCTTCCCCTGCAACATGGCGAATGCCAGCGGCTTACCCGGTTTCACGTTGACCTTCCAGAAGGTGACGCTGCCGCCGAGTTTTTCTATCGCCTCCTTGACAAAATCACGGTCGCCGACCGAAACCCCGCCGGTGATGACCAGCATATCCGCGTTCAAGCCTCCCTTGATCTTGTCGCAGGTGGCGTCAAGGGCATCCGGGGCAATTCCCAGCAGCACAGGGTCGCCCCCTGCATCCAGCACCTGGGCGGCCAGACTGTAACTGTTGCTGTTGATGATCTTCCCCGGCGCCGGTGTCGAGCCGGGCTCCAGGAGCTCATCGCCCGTGGCCAGGATAGCGACCCGCGCCCGGCGGTAAACGGCCAGGGCTGTCGTTCCCATGGCCGAGAGCATCCCGATTTCCTGGGGCCTGAGCAGCGCTCCGGCAGGAATGACGATATTGCCGCGCTGGATGTCTTCTCCCCGCTTGCGCACGTGCGAGCCCGTCTTGATCTTCGAAATGAATCGTATCGATTCGCCATCTTCCTCGACATCCTCGAGAGGAACTACCGTATCGCAGCCGGGAGGGATCGGCGCGCCGGTCATGATCCTGATCGCCCCGCCGGCCGGCACCGGGACCGAGCCCACCTCCCCCGCGGGCAGAAAGCCGGTCACCCGGAGACTCTCACCGCTGAGCGCTGCATGGGAGAAGGCAAAGCCGTCCATGGCGGAGTTGTCGGCCGCCGGTATGTCCCACGGGGCGACATGATCCTCCGGGGTAATCCTGTTCAACCCTTGGAATACAGACACTTTTTCAGTTTCCAAAGGCGTTATGTATTCAAGAATGTTCCTTTGCGCATCCTCAATACTGATCATAAAACCTTTCCTCTCCTCTATCGTGTTAAGAAAAACGTAAGACAGATGTTCAGAAGTCGAGTTCGTTAAATTTGCTGTTCACCATGTCGTTGAACCCTCTTTGCAGGAGCTCGAATTTCTCCAGCAGAGCGGCCGCCTGGGGGGTAAGGGACGATGCACCTCCCCCGACACCCCCTTTTTGCCGCCTTACCAGGGGAAAGCCCAGTCGTTTTTCCATGGCATCGATATAAGTCCAGGCCTTTCGGTAGGGAATGCCCATCGCCTTCGCCGCTGCGTTGATCGAGCTTCCCTTCTGAATGAGAAGCAGCAATTCCTCCCGACCCTGGCCGAACACCGGCTCGCCGTCGATCTCCAGCCAGATTTTGGAGCGTACATCTAGCTTGGAAGAAGGATCTCTCATTTCAGAAATCTCTCCTCGATGAAGTCGGCGACCGCTCCGTCATCGTTGAGATCGAGCACCGGCACGTCTATCTTAAGCGGTTCATCGCTTGCCACCGCAAGGAGCGTCGGATCGTCCTCCGCCCCCCGGCAGATGAGCGTGGCGCTCCGCGCTTGGCGATGCAGCTCGATTTTCGGCAGAGAACCCTTCTTTAATCCCTCGGTCAGGACGATATCCACATCGGCAAAGTAGGTCGCTAGAATTTCCGCGATCGTAGGAGAGGATTCTGCAAATGTCTTCACCAGCGCCAGTTTTTGCGGAGAGAAGATCAGCGTGGTGTCAGCCCCGGCGGAGGCCAGGCGGTGGCTGTCCTTCCCCGGATGGTCGATGTCGAAACGGTGGGCGTCATGCTTGATGGCGCCGACTCTGTA
>Ga0154452_1077_pt1 | contig 28796 bp, 29 predicted proteins | sample RifGroC2_FD_105645 | JGI IMG/M metagenome (GOLD analysis project Ga0154452, IMG submission 105645) | Syntrophus sp. GWC2_56_31 | reverse complement strand
CCGATCAAGGATATCGCCGCCGATTTCGGGGCCAAGCTGAAGGAGCATTTTCTCGGGACCCACTTCTTCAATCCCCCCCGTTACATGAAGCTGCTCGAGCTCATTCCGGGAAAAGAGACCAAACCCGAGCTTGTGGACTACATGACCGGGTTCTGCGAGCAGACTCTGGGAAAGGGGGTCGTCATCTGCAAGGATGTCCCCAATTTCATCGGGAACCGGATCGGCTCATTCGACTTTTCCAACGCCGCGCGACTCACGTCAGAAAAGAATCTGAAGATCGATGAGGCGGACGCCATCATCAACAAATCTCTCGGCCGGCCCGGTACCGCGATCTTTGGAACGATGGATCTGGTTGGCCTGGATACCGCTCACCACGTTTCGTCGAACCTCTACGCGGCGGTACCGGACGATGAGATGCGGGAAATATTTGCTCCGAGCGAACTGATGAACAAGATGATGGAGCTCAAGTGGCTCGGGAACAAGACCAAGCAGGGCTTCTACAAGCGGACCAAGGATGCCAAGGGGAAAAGGAGCAAACTGGTTCTCGACTACCACACGATGGAGTATGTCCCGGCGGGAAAACCCCGGTTCCCATCGGTCAACGACGCCAGGAGGAAGACCGACGAGGGTGTTCCCGCGATGCTGAAGGTGATGTTCAACGGGACCGACATCGCCGCGGAACTTACCCGGGAGTATCTCTGCAACAACTTCATTTATGCGGCAAACCGGATTCCGGAGATCTGCGATACGATCATCGGCATCGACAACGCCATGAAGTGGGGCTACAACCACGTGCTCGGTCCGTTCGAGACATGGGACGCCGTCGGCGTGCGCGATGCCGTCGAGGTGATGAAAAAGCTCAAGAAGAAGGTCCCGAAAAAGATCGAAGAGATGCTGAAGAAGGGCTATGAAACATTCTATCTCAAAAAAGAGGAGGGGACCTACTTCTACGATTTTGAGACGAAAGAGTATATTAGACAGGAAGCGAATCCCCGGATCATCCTCCTTCCCGATCTGAAGGAGCGAAACAAGGTGGTCAAAAAGAACGCAAGCGCGACGCTCATCGATATCGGCGATGGCGTCGCCTGCCTGGAATTCCACACAAAAATGAACGCCGTGGATGACGGTATGATCGAAATGCTTTTTGCCGGTTGCGACATCGTGGAGAAAGACTTTGCCGGTATGGTGGTCGGAAATCACGGGACCAATTTCTCGGCGGGGGCGAACATCTTCAAGGTCCTTCTGGGGATCCAGAAAGGGGACTGGGACATCCTCGAGAAGATGATTGCCGAATTCCAAAGCGCCAATATGCGGATGAAGTACCTCGCCAAGCCCGTGGTGAGCGCTCCGGCCGGTCTTGCCCTCGGCGGCGGCTGCGAGATGGCGATGCACGCGGCGAAGTGCCAGCCCTGCGGCGAGACCTATATCGGCCTCGTGGAGGTAGGCGTTGGGGTCATTCCGGCCGGCGGCGGCTGCAAGGAGCTGATGGTGCGCATGACGGAAGGTCTGCCCGACGGCGTGATCGACGCAGGGTTGAACCTGCAGCACGTCTATGCCAAGGCCTTCGAGAACATCGCCATGGCCAAGGTCGCGACGAGCGCGGTCGAGGGGATGGAACTCGGTTACATCCGGAAGAACGAAAATATCAGCCTCGGCAGGGATCAGCAGCTCTGGGATGCCAAGCAGGCGGTCCTCGGGCTAGCGAAGTTCTACAAAAAACCCAGACCGGTCATGATTCCGGTCATGGGTGAGAATTTCCGAGGGATAGCCGATGCAGTCCTCTACAACATGCGGCACGGCAATTTTGCCTCGGATTACGATTGCCATGTCTCCCGGAAGGTGGCCCATATTCTTTCCGGCGGCGACTGCGCCGAGGGGACGCTGGTCGCCGAAGAGGAGATTCTCGCGCTCGAAAGGGAAGCGTTCCTGAGCCTCTGCGGCGAAAAGAAAACGCAGGACAGGATCATGTACATGCTCAATACCGGAAAACCGTTGCGTAATTGAACACGGGCTCATAGCGGGAAGGGTGGTGATCCGGCGAGGATGCCGGCCGCCCGGGCCATAGAAAAGGAGGAATACCATGAGCGATGCTGTGATTGTCGATGCGGTCCGAAGTCCTGGCGGACGTTACAAGCGTGGAGGTCTTGCCGCAACAAGAGGGGATGAGATCGGGATTCAGGTCCTGAAGGGCCTCCTGGCCCGTGTTCCCGCACTCAAACCGGAGGATGTCGATGATGTGATCGTCGGATGTTCCTTTCCGGAAGCCGAACAGGGGATGAACTACGGGCGGATTCTCGCCATGGGGGCCGGTCTGCCGATCACAACCTCGGGAATGACGGTCAACCGATTCTGTTCTTCCGGTCTGCAGTCTATCGCCGATGCGACCGCCAGAATCAGGGCCGGGTGGTCCGAGGTGATGATCGCGGGCGGCTGCGAGACGATGTCCCATATCCCGATGGGGGGGAGCACCTTTCGCCCCAGCCCGGATTGGGCTTTCGACGGGACGATGCCGATGGTGTATGTTTCCATGGGGGTGACGGCCGAGAATGTGGCTGCCAACTACAACGTCTCGCGGGAGGACATGGACAGATTCGGGCTCGAGAGTAACCGGCGGGCGTATGAGGCGATCAAGGCGGGGAAATTCAAGGAGGAGATCATCCCGATTACGGCCTACAAGTATAAAACCCTCGTGAACGGGAAGCGCGTCCGGGACAAGTTCGTCTTTGATGCGGACGACGGGGTGCGATGGCCGACCAAACTGGAGGATATGGCGAAATTGAAATCCCCCTTCAAGCAGGGGGGGAATGTCACGGCGGCCAACGCCTCGCAGATGACCGACGGCGCTGCGTTCGCACTGCTGATGACCCCGGAAAAGGCGAAGGCGATCGGCGTAAAACCGCTTGCCCGGCTCGCCTATTTTGCCGTGGCCGGTTGCAAGGCCGAGGAGATGGGGATAGGACCGGCGTATGCGATTCCAAAGGTACTGAAGATGGCCGGACTGACGATAAAGGATATCGATGTCTACGAAATCAATGAAGCGTTCGCCTCGCAGGCCCTCTATTCGGTACGGGCGATCGGGATCGCGGATCGGCTTGCGGCGGGCGATGTCAATCCCAACGGTGGAGCCATCGCCCTCGGACATCCCCTGGGATGCACCGGGGCCAAGCTGACCGCCCAGCTCCTCCACGAGCTGAAGCGGCGGAAGGCAAAAAGAGGGATCGTTTCCATGTGTATCGGCGGGGGCATGGGTGCCGCGGGAATCTACGAGATGCTGTAGTGTGTTCGCGAAAATCGCTGGAGGTGGTTTTCGCCGTGATTTTTTTCCTTGAAAAGGGGGATCCGTTAGGGTATAGGTAGCGCGGCCTGGGCGGTTAACTCAGCGGGAGAGTGCTACCTTCACACGGTAGAAGTCACTGGTTCAATCCCAGTACCGCCTACCAATAATAACAAGGGGTTGCGGGTCATTCCGCGGCCCTTTTTCTTTTATGCTTGCGCAAGCGAAAATTTGGCATCGGGATATTGCTCAGGGATTTTTTCTTGACAACGCTTACAGCCTCGACTATAAGCGACTTCGGTGTCGTTGTGCACACTTTTCGAATGTTTGTGGGCCCTTAGCTCAGCTGGTAGAGCAACTGACTCTTAATCAGTAGGTTGTCGGTTCGATCCCGACAGGGCTCACCAAAAAAAACAAGGGGTTACGGAGAATAAGCCGTGGCCCCTTTTGTTTATATACCTATCTTAAAGACCTGACCCCCGCAACCGTTGATCGAATTCTTCGGCGGTAAAGCTGTATTCCTGGGTGCCGTAGCACTCGACGGCGAATGAAGCGCATACGCTGCCGAGCCTGGCGCATTGTTCGATGTCTTTGCCGCTGACCAGGCCGCTGATCAACCCTCCTCGGTAAGAATCGCCCGCGCCTGTCGGATCGGTGACTTTGGAAGTTTTGACGACCGGAATACCGATCTCCCCGTCCGGTATCGAGATACGCGAACCATGCTCTCCGAGGGTAGTGATGATGCCTTTTGGCAGTTTCAGCAGCTCTTTTTTGTTCAGTCCGGTCTTGTTCAGGATCAGATCCAGCTCGTAGTCGTTGACGATCAGGATCCGGGCCCCCTCAATGGAACTGACCAAATCCTTAGCACCCCACATGGGAAGTGATTGCCCGGGATCGAAGATATAGTCGATTCCCCTCTCCTTGCAGACACGCGAGTAATCGATCATGTCGCCGAGATTTCCGGGCGACACGATGACGAGGGTTTCCTTGGTGTCGAATTTGTCGAAATCCAGACAGGACGAATGCTTCATCGCTCCCGGGTTGAACCCGGTGATCTGGTTGTCGGTCTTGTCGGTCGTGATGTAGGCGCCGGCGGTCAGTTCATCCTCCACAACCCTGATTCCTTCGGTGCTTATGCCGTTTCGCGAAAGCCATTCGAAGTAGCGATGATAATCGTAGCCGATCGCCGCCGAGATCAAGGGTTTTTCGCCCATCAACTTGAGAGAGTAGGCAATGTTGCCCGCCGTGCCCCCGAATTTTTCCTTCACCCCGTCGACCTGAAAACAGACGTTCAGGACGTGGATCTTCTCGGGGAGGATATGTTCGGAGAACCGTCCCGGGAAATTCATGATTCTGTCGTAGGCAAGCGATCCGGATACAATGATGTTCATAAGTGACCTCACGGGTGATCGAAGCGGTATCCGACCGAGCGGATGCTTCGGAAGTAAAGAGGGTTTTGCGGGTCGTCCTCGAAATATTTTCTCAGGCGGACGATGAAATTGTCGACCGTCCGGGTGGTGATTACGCCCGAATAGCCCCAGCCCACTTCAAGAAGAGTTTTGCGCGACAGAGGCTTGCCCCGGTTGGCGATGAAGATCCGGAGCAGCCGCGTCTCCTGCTCGGTCAACCGGATGGTTCCCTGCCGGCACACGGCCGTCAGCGTCGTAAAATCGATCGTGTTGCCGCCGAAGGTATAATTCTGCATTTCTCCGGGTTCTTCCTGACCGGTTGCGGTCAAACGGTCCCGGTTCCAGGAGGCCCTTGTCAAGAGGCGATCGATCCTCAGAAGGAATTCCTCCAGGCGAAAAGGCTTGGCAAGGTAGTCGTCGACGCCGTAGGAAAAACCCTTGATCCGGTCGTCGGGCTCCCCCTTGGCGGAAAGGATCAGCACGGGGAGCTTCTCGTCTTCCAGCCGGATGTGGCGCAGTACGGCCAGGCCGTCCAGGCCGGGCAGCATGATATCCAGGACGATCATATCCGGATTATACTCCTTCCACAGCCGGAGCCCCTCTGTCCCGCTGTCGGCGATCGCCGCCTCATGTCCCTGAAGCGAGAGATTGAGTTTCAGCCCTTCGGCGATGTGCGCATCATCCTCGATGATGAGGATCCGCGATTTTTCAGTCGCTCTCATCAGCGCCCCCTTTCGGGCCCCCTTTCGGCGTCTTCCTGGGCAGGATCAGGGTGAAAACGGAACCATTCCCCGGCCCCTCGCTCTCGGCGATCACCTTCCCGCGGTGAAGCCTGGCGATCTGCTGGACGAGATAAAGGCCGATACCGCTCCCCCCTGTGGTAACCAGATCGTCGCTCTGACTCCGATAGAACTTCCTGAAGATACGCTTCCGATCCTCCTTTGAAATACCCACCCCGTTGTCTCTAAAGCGTATCCGAAGCGCATGTTCGCCCGGTTCCAAAGAAATGTCAACGCTGGGTTTGCCCGATAAATTGTATTTCATGGCGTTGGTCAGGATATTCATCAGGAGCATCTCGAAGAGGGGAACGATGACGGGATGAACGGTGGCCTCGTTTGAAGGGTTTTCCACACGGATTTTGCAGTTGCCGAAGAGGTGGGTGTTGCCGGCGATGAACCGTTCGATCGTCTCCATCAGATCGACCTGGGTGAAGTGCCCTTTGTAAACCCTGCTCTCGATCCGGGCGAGATTCAGTATGCTGTTGATATTTTCGGAGAGACGCTCGGTGTCCTGAAGCATGAAGCCGATATATTTGAGCTGCTCCTCGCGGGGAAGTTCGTGTTTCGCGAATGTCTCAAGGTAGAGTTTCAGTGAAGTGACGGGGGTTTTGAGCTCATGTGTAAAGTTGTTGATGAAGGTGTGCTGAAGGCGATAGAGCTGCAGCGTCTTGAGGTTGTAGATGAAGATGATGAGTATTCCAGTCAGTATGACGGCGACCAGCAGCGACAGGATAAGGATCACCACCCAGGTCTGCGCCTCGAAAAACTGCCTTGCATCGAGCCGGTAATAGTCGATGACCGATTTGAGCCCCGTGCTGACCTGGACATACCAGTAGATATAGAGGAACAGCGAGATCGCCAGGGCTAGCGTGGACAGGATGAAGACCGTGATCGGATGAACGAACCATTTTGCCTGTTTCATCTGAAAATACCTTCGCTCTCCCCCGCAAAACGCTAAATTTAAAGACCTGACCCCCGACTTTACAATTGTAAAAGTATTGTAAAACGACGACTTAGGCCTTCCCTTCCGCCGATAGACCTCCTATAGTATGACCGCACCGCCATACATGGCCGCTAAAGAGGAGAATAGCATGATCGAGAAAATTCAGCCAGTCCATCCCAAGGGAAGCCGCGCCCGTGTCCTGCTCACGAGCGTCTTCGGCCCCTACGCCCGGGATGACGAGTACGGAAGCCGCAGGATCAACCCGATGGAACTCTATCAGAACCAGGTGACGCGCGTCCAGGGGGGATTTTCGCTACGGATGTTTCACCGCTCATTCGGATTGATGATGATCCAGGCGAACCTTGATGCCCCCTGCGCCCTCCTCGATTTCCCCACGCTGGAGGGTTTCACCGAAGCGATCGCCAATAATGCCTACGATGTGATCGGAATCGGCGCCATCATCCCCAACATAGGCAAGGTGAAGAAGATGTGCGAGCTGATCCGCAAATATCAGCCGGCTGCGACGATCGTCATCGGCGGGCACATCAGCAATAAGGAGGGGCTCGAAGAGATGGTGGACGCGGACCTGTTCGTCCGCGGCGAGGGCATCCGCTGGTTTCAGCGCTACCTCGGCCAGGATGACCGGGCGTCGATCAAACACCCCGCGGCCATCTCGGGATTCGGCGGAAGGATGATGGGGATCGAACTCGGCAACCGGCCCGGCGGTACGGCGGCGATCCTGATTCCCTCGGTCGGCTGCCCGATGGGGTGCAACTTCTGTTCGACCTCCGCCCTGTTCGGCGGCAAGGGGAATGTCATCCACTTTTATGAAACGGGCGAAGAGCTCTTCCACGTCATGTGCGAACTGGAAGAGAAGCTCAAGGTGAGATCCTTTTTCACCCTGGACGAAAATTTTCTCCTCCACAAGAAGCGGGCGCTTAGGCTCCTCGAGCTGATGGAGGAATATGACAAGAGCTGGGGAATCTATGTCTTCAGCTCCGCGCGGGTTCTGCAGTCCTACGCCGTCGATCAGCTCGTACGGCTGGGCATCGGCTGGGTCTGGATGGGGCTGGAGGGCGATCAGAGCGCCTACGACAAGCTCCAGGGGGTCGATACGCACGCCCTGGTGAACCGACTGCAGGCGCACGGGATTCGTGTCCTGGGGTCCTCGATCATCGGCCTCGAAGACCATCGGCCGGAAAATATGGACGCGATTATCGATCACGCGGTCAGTCACGATACGGTGTTCCATCAATTCATGCTCTATACGCCCATTCCGGGAACGCCTCTGTATGAAAAACACCGGCAGGATGGTTCGCTCTTTACGGAGAAGGAATTTCCGGTAGCCGACGCCCACGGGCAGTACCGCTTCAATTACCGCCACCCCCATATAAAAGACGGCCGGGAGGAAGGATACCTCCTGGAGGCCTTCCGGCGCGACTTTGCGGTCAACGGTCCGAGCGTGCTTCGGTTGATCCGGGTGATTCTGAACGGCTGGCAGAGGTACAAGGATGCCCCCGTTTACCATCTGCGCAAAAGGGTCGCCTGGGAGGTTTTCCCGCTGCGCTCGAGTTATGCGGGCGCCGTCTGGGCGATGCGGAAATGGTATCGGAACGATCCGCTGCTGAGCGAAAAGGCGGATAAATTATTGAAGGATATCTATGCGGAGTTCGGATGGATCACGAGGCTGATTACACCGGCCATCGGCCGGTTCGCCCATTTCAAACTGAAGCGGGAAGAAGAGAGGCTCGCCGCGGGCTGGAGCTACGAGCCCGCTTCCTTCAGCGAGAAGAATGCCGCAGCGCTGGCGCTGGGAACACCCTATCCCGCTGGGAAAAAGGCCGAAATGCGAGGAAACCCCTCTCTGGTTGACATTCCGGCGGGAAACTTCAGCAATTAGGCTTGAACCCCTACTTACTTCCCCTCCCTTGACGGGAGGGGATTGAGGGGAGGGTGAGCCAAGCAGTTCTTTCTTATTGTCTCTAAAACTCCGTTTGTATTTTGTAAAACCTCATTGTTCCAGAACCTTAGAACCTTAAATCCAAATTGTTGAAAGTAAGAATCTCTTTCCTTATCTTTACTGTTTTCGGCTGCATGTTGTCCGCCATCTACTTCAATAATGATATGGTTCTCAAAGCAAACAAAGTCAACTATGTAATTGTCTATGGGCTGTTGTCTCCTGAATTTCCAACCTTCCATCTGTTCCATTCTTAAGTGCCTCCAAAGCAGTTGCTCTGCATCGGTAGGTCTTTTTCTGAGGGCTTTCCCCAATGTTGTTATGCTGTTCACTCCGATGACACCCTCACTCGATACACCCCCACCCTAACCCCCCGTCAAGGGGGAGGGAATTTTATTTACCCGGTCATTTTGAGGAAGAGCCTTTTATCTCAGGTAGGCCGGCAGATCCTGCTCTTCTTTCCCTTTGAAACTGCAGGGGGCGCCGCAGGTTTTACAGGCGGGTTTGACGGCGGGCAGAGGGGGTTCCCCCTTGATTGACTCGATCATGTCCATACACGCGTTCACCTCGGCGTCTTCGCCTTCGACGATCAGGGTAACGGCGCCCTCCGCACCCCCCCAGCCGCCCGATGCATAGTGGATGGCCTTCAATCCGAAGAGGATGTCGATCGCTTCGATTTCGGTGACGATCCGTCCATCGGGGACGCACACCATCCCCACACGGCAGCCTATGGTCCGACCCAGCGCCAGCTTGCCGCCGTAGTGGGCCGCCTCTTCCACTGAAGGGATCAGCTTCTCGAGGCCGACCGGATAGAGGGTCGCGATGCCCTGGACCTTCAACGAAAGATAGAACTGTCCCATCGTGCCGCCTCCGGGACCGGCCATGACCACGCCGACATTGCCGAAGGGATCGACGGCGTTGGCGCCTTTGATGACCATATCGCCGGGAACGAGCTTGTCCATGACGGCGCCGGGCTCCACCGCCTCGATTTCGCCCTTGTGAAAAGTCACCGGCTTGGTCCTCTGGTCAGGACCGAGGACGCATAGAACGCCCCTGATGATCTGGCCGGCGATGTATCTCTCTTTGTCCGTCTTGCTTTTCATCAGCTCCTCGACGATGTAGGCGTTCGTCGAGCCGCGGCCGATGACGAGATAGCCGTTATCCTTTGCCTGCTGGACTTCCGGCAGCGCCGCTACCGCTTTGCCGATCAGTCTCTTCGATTCCGAAGACGTTAACGTGAATAAAGCCTGCATGATTTTCTGACCTCCTTGGTTAAGATGTTATAGTTTAAAAAAACCCGTCAACCTTCCTGCGCTGCGTATGAGAGAATCTTGCCGCGGTCGACGACATTCACATTAACGGTCTGCTTCTGTCCTTCATTGTCGAGGAAAACGACCTTGCCGATACCGGCGTTGAAGATCATCCGCCAGCACATGAAACAGGGGATTCCGCTGCGCGGTTTTGCCTGCTGGACGCCGAAGATGTAAAGCGTGGCGTCATTCATCAGATCGAAGCTGGCACGGATGATTGCATTGGCCTCGGCATGGACCGAGTGGCAGATCTCATAGTTCTTACCGCTGGGGATCTTCAGCCGCTCGCGGACGCACTCGCCCAGTTCCAGGCAGCTCCTGACCCCCGCAGCCGCGCCGTTGTACCCCGTGCTGATAAGCGTATGGTCCTTGACGAGGGCGGACCCGTACTGGGCGCGCAGGCAGGTCGATCGCAGGGAGGCGGTTTCGGCCATCTTCAGAAAATAATCGTCCCATGATAATCGCATCGAATCATTCTCCTTATTTCCCTCTCCCCTTGCCCCCTCCTGCCTCACCCAGCAAGTGGGGGAGGGAGAGAGGAAGTAAGTCCTTTTTGCCCTCCCGCCAGGGGAGGGGAAAGATATCAGGCGGAGCTTGCGGGTTGCCCACCCGGTCGGGCGCACTATGACGCAGGAAATGCATTTTGTCAATTGCCAGAAAAAGGTATTGACTATCCCCTTTCCATATATTATTGCATTTTTAAGATGTTTCGTGTTGGAAGGAATCGCTTGGAGAAAAAAAAGCTCTATATTCAAACTTTTGGCTGCCAGATGAACGTTCAGGATTCGGAGAAGATGGCGGCCCTGCTTGAAGGATCGGGATATGAGTCGACGGATGATTCGGGCCTGGCGGATCTGATCATCCTGAACACGTGCAGCATCCGGGAAAAAGCGGCGCAGAAGATCTACAGCCAACTGGGTCGTTTCCAGGCTTTGAAGGCGCAAAAGCCGCAACTGATCATCGGCGTAGGCGGTTGTCTCGCTCAGCAGTGGGGCGAAAGGTTCTTCCGGAGAGCGCCCAGCCTCGATCTGGTCTTCGGTACGCACCAGATCCACCGGCTGCCCGAAATGGTCGGCGACCTGGAGCGGAAGGGGGAGCGGAAGGTCGAGACGGACTTGTGCGATCGGGTTTGCTCGCTCGAACTCCCGGCGCAGCCGCCGTCCGGCGCGATCAGCTCCTTTGTGACGATCATGCAGGGGTGCAACAACTTCTGCGCGTATTGCGTCGTCCCCTATCTCCGGGGGCGGGAGGAGAGCCGGCCCCTGCCGGAGATCGTCGGCGAGGTCGAGATGCTGACCCGGAGGGGTATCCGCGAGGTGACGCTTTTGGGGCAGAACGTCAACTCGTACGGACAGACGCGGAGCGATGGCCGCGATTTCGCCGATCTGATCTGCACCCTCGGCGGGATCGCCGGGATCGAGAGAATCCGATTCACCACGTCGCACCCAAAAGACTTGTCGCCGCGGCTGATCGGCTGTTTTGGAAAGGTAGCCCCCCTGTGCGAACACATCCATCTGCCCGTTCAGTCGGGATCAGACCGCGTACTGGGGTTGATGAACCGGGGATACACGGCCGGGATGTACCTGGAGAAGGTCGCAGCGCTGAGGAAAGCCTGTCCCGGGATCAGCATCACATCGGACGTGATTGTAGGGTTTCCCGGTGAGGAGGAATCGGACTTCGAGGCGACCCTGGCGCTAATGCGGGAGGTTCGGTTTGACAATCTCTTCTCTTTCCAGTATTCGGTGCGTGAAGGGACGGCTGCCGCCTCGATGGACCAAAAGGTGAGCAGCGCCGTGAAGCGGGAGCGGCTGCAGATACTCCAGGAGCTCCAGGCAGTGCACACCCTGGAAAATAACCGGGCCTGCATCGGGCGCATGGAGTCGGTGCTTGTCGAAGGACCGAGCAAGAAGGAATCCACGGAGATGACCGGCCGGACACGGGGGAATCGGATCGTCAATTTCGAGGGGAAGCGGGACCGTATCGGGAAGACGATGTTCGTGCGGATTACCGAGGCATTCCCTCACTCCCTGCACGGGGAGATGGAGGAGAAAGGAGCGGCGGATGTTCATTGAAATGAGGGTTTCGGGTCTCACCATGGATCCGATCACCAACACCCCCATCGTGATCCTGAAGGATCTGGAGGAGAAAAAGGCCATCCCCATCTGGATCGGGATCTTTGAGGCGAGTGCGATCGCAACCGAGATCGAGAAGATCACCTTCTCGCGTCCCATGACCCACGATCTCCTCAATGACATCGTCAAGCTCCTGAACGCCGAGGTCGTGCGCGTGGAGATCCACGACCTGCGCAACAATACCTTTTTTGCCAATATCCATCTGCTGCGGGACGGGAAGCTGATCGTCGTCGATGCCCGCCCGAGCGATGCGATTGCCATCGCTCTGCGGGCCGGCGCGCAGATTTTCGTGGACGAGAAGGTGATCGAAAAATCGCGGAATGTGGATTTCGGCACGAAGATGACCGATCTCGACAAGTTGAAAAAGGAAAAAATGGCAGAGTTCCTTGAAAATCTGTCACCGGAGGATTTCGGGAAATACAAGATGTGAAAGTGATTGGTGTGAGACGATGCTTCTGAAGGAAGCCATACAGGAATTCGACAGGTACATGGCGGTCGAGAAGAATCTCTCGGATCTGACGAGGAAGGGCTACATGTCCGACCTCCGGCAATACCTGGACTTTATCGAAAAGCAGAGCGCCTCCCCGGGAGGGATCGATGGAATTTCCGCAGCCGGTGCATCAGGAGAGGGGATCGACAAGATTTCTGCGAAAGGTGCGTCCGAGGAAGGAAGCTTCGGGATACCCGCCGACGGCGCATCCGGGAAAGAGGTCGACGGGATTCCCGTGGATCAGATGCTGATCCGCTCCTTCCTGGCCTCGCTTTACCGTGCGAAGCTCCGGAAGGTGACCATTTCCCGCAAGATGGCCGCGCTCCGGTCTTTCTACCGCTATCTCCTTCGCGAGGGGAAGGTAAAGTTTAACCCCGCCGAATTGTTGCAGACGCCCAGGTGCGAGAAGTATATTCCCGCCGTCCTGTCGGTCGATGAGATTCTCTCCCTGCTCGGGGTAACCTTTCCCGAAACCGCCGAAGGGCTCCGGGACCGTGCGATGCTCGAGCTGTTTTATTCCGCCGGCATCCGTCTCAGCGAACTGACGGGACTCAATATCGCGGATTGCGATTTCGCCGGGGGCCTGATCAAGGTCCGCGGGAAGGGAAGGAAGGAGCGGATTCTGCCCGTGGGGACGCCGGCGTTTGAAGCGGTCGGGGCCTATCTGAAACGGCGGGGGGAGCTGGCGGGGAAAAGGGCGCAAACCGGAATGGAAGAGCCCCTTTTCCTCAGCAGCCGGGGAATGCGAATAAATCCCAGGGGGGTCGCCCGGGTGGTCGAGCGGGTGGTTCGCGCGAGCGGCATCGGCAGAAAGATCAGTCCCCATGCCCTGCGTCACACGTTTGCGACGCACCTGCTCGATGCGGGGGCGGATCTCCGTTCGATCCAGGAAATGCTCGGACATCGGAGCCTCTCCACGACACAGAAATACACGACGGTGAGTGTGAGCCGTCTCATGGAGGTATACGACCGCGCCCACCCGCGGGCGGGAGGAGGGAATACGTAGGTGATGAAAATCAGGGGTACGACCATACTGGCGGTCAAACATCGGGGAAAGGTCACCGTGGCGGGCGACGGACAGGTCACATTGGATTTAACGGTCATGAAGCACGGGGCGCGAAAGGTTCGCCGCCTCTATCACAACCAGGTGATCGTGGGGTTTGCCGGCGCGACCGCCGATGCCTTCACCCTTTTTGACCGCTTCGACCAGAAACTCGAGCAGTACAAGGGGAATCTGCTCCGCGCCGCCGTGGAGCTGACGAAAGACTGGCGAACGGACCGGGTGCTCCGTCACCTGGAGGCCCTGATGATCGCTGTCAGCAGGGAGTCCTTTCTCATCATTTCCGGAAATGGAGACGTCATCGAATCGGACGACAACGTGATGGCCATCGGTTCGGGCGGTCCCTTCGCCCTGGCGGCGGCCCGGGCGCTGGTCCGCTATTCGGATCTCACGGCGACGGAGATCGCGCGGGAATCGATCAAGATCGCCTCCGAAATCTGCATCTACACGAACGACCGGATCACCCTGGAAGAACTTGACCTCGAAGCCGAACCGGAGAAAACGGCGGGATCGGAGAAAGCAGAGAGACCGGAGAAAGCAGAGAGACCGGAGAAAGCAGAGAGACCGGAGAAAGCAGAGAGAAAGGACAAGGAAAAAAGTTGAATAACTCACAGGATGATTTGACACCGAAGAAGATCGTCGAGAAACTGGATCAGTACATCATCGGCCAGCACGAGGCCAAGCGGGCCGTGGCGATCGCGCTTCGGAACCGCTGGCGGCGCCAGAACGTCTCGAAGGAACTGGGGGAGGAGATCTCTCCCAAGAACATCATCATGATAGGTCCCACCGGCGTCGGGAAGACCGAGATCGCCAGGCGGCTGGCAAAGCTCGACAACTCCCCCTTCATCAAGGTAGAGGCGTCGAAATTCACCGAGGTGGGCTACGTCGGTCGCGATGTGGAATCGATGGTCCGCGACCTGGTGGAGCTGTCGATCGGCATGATCAAATCCGAGGAACAGGAACGCGTCCGGGCCAAGGCCGCGGAGCTGGCGGAGGATCGCCTGCTCGACGTTCTTCTCCCGCCGAAGCCGGCGGAAAGGAAGGCGACGGAGATGATCGCCGGCGAAAATGGCACAACGGTCGAGGCCGAGACTACTTCCGAGCCGGATACGACCCGCGAGAAGCTTCGCCGTCTACTGCGCGAGAGGCGTCTCGACGGCCGGTTCGTCGAACTGGAGGTGACCGAGTCCCGAAGCGGGCCGATGATCGAGATCTTCTCCTCCTCCGGCATCGAGGACATGGGTCTGAATGTCAAGGACATGCTCGGCAACCTTTTTCCGCAGAAGAAAAAGAAGCGACGGGTGAAGGTTCCCGAAGCCCTGGAGATTCTTTCCGAGGAAGAAGCCCAGCGCCTCGTGGACATGGAGAAGGTGACAAAAACGGCGATCGAGCGGGTGGAACAGTCGGGTATCGTTTTTCTCGATGAAATCGACAAGATCGTGGGGAGCGAAGGGTCACACGGACCGGATGTCTCCCGGGAAGGCGTCCAGCGGGACCTCCTGCCGATCGTAGAGGGATCGACGGTGAACACCCGTTACGGGATGGTCCGGACGGACCACATCCTGTTCATCGCGGCAGGCGCCTTCACCGCTACGAAACCGTCGGATTTGATTCCGGAGCTGCAGGGCCGGTTTCCCATTCGCGTCGAGCTCAACTCGCTGGGGAAGGAGGAGTTCATCCGGATCCTTACCGAGCCCCACAACGCCCTCGTCAAGCAGTACACGGAGATGATGGCGACCGAAGGCGTCCGGATCACGTTTACCGAGGATGCCGTGGCCGCGATCGCCGAGACGGCGACGCTGGTCAACGACCGGATGGAGAACATCGGGGCGCGGCGTCTCTACACGATCATGGAGAGCCTCCTCGACGAGATCTCCTTCGATGCGCCCGAGATGCGGGGACAGGAGATCGTCATCGACGCCGATTATGTCGCCGGCCAGCTCGACGAGATCGTCGAGGATGAGGATTTGAGCCGGTATATTCTATGAGTGGGACCTCTGAGGATCGGTTCCCTCCGCGCGCTGGACATTTTTCGGTAAGAGCCCCGAAAAATCTCCAATGCGCGCTTCCGGGACCCGATCCTCAGAGGTCCCCAAAATAGGGGTTGTGTCCCTAATTATAGGGAAGGGGAAATAATGCGATGGACGATATGACGAAGTTTGTGGAACGGGCCGATATCCTGCTGGAGGCCCTCCCCTATATCCGCCGCTTTTACGGGAAGACCGTCGTGATCAAGTACGGCGGGCACGCGATGGTCGATGGGGAACTGAAGGACAGTTTCGCCCGCGATATCGTCATGATGAAGTATATCGGCATCCACCCCGTCGTGGTCCACGGCGGCGGCCCGCAGATCGGGAGCTTCCTGAAGAAGCTCGGCAAGGATTCCCAGTTTATCCAGGGAATGCGCGTCACCGACGAGGAGACGATGGACATCGTCGAGATGGTCCTCGTGGGGAAGGTGAACAAGGAGATCGTCGGCCTGATCAACCGTCACGGCGGCAAGGCGGTGGGGTTGAGCGGAAAGGACGCCAACCTGATCCAGGCGGAGAAGTACTATCTCAGCGCGGCGAAAGCCAAAGATACTCCGCCCGAGATCATCGACATCGGCCTCGTCGGGAAGGTCACGCAGGTGAATGCGGCGCTGATCAACTCGATGACGGCGGACGGTCTGATCCCGGTCATCGCCCCGACGGGGGTGGGGGAGCAGGGGGAAACCTACAACATCAACGCCGATCTGGTCGCCGGCGCGGTGGCCGCGGCGCTCCAGGCGGAGAAACTGATCCTCCTGACGAACGTTCCCGGCGTCCTCGACCTGAGCAAGGAGCTTATCCAGGCGATGGACGAAGCCAGAACGCGGGCGCTTATCGAAGAGGGGACGATCACGGGGGGGATGTTCCCCAAGGTGAAGTGCTGTCTCAAGGCCCTCAAAGGGGGGGTGAAGAAGGCCCATATCGTTGACGGCCGACTAAAACACACGATCCTTCTGGAAATGTTTACCGACCAGGGGATCGGGACGGAGATCGTATTATGATCAAGACGGAAGAATTGATTGCCCTGTCCGATAGGTACGTCATGTCGACCTACAAACGCTTTCCCATCGTACTTTCGCGGGGGCTCGGCGTCCATCTCTGGGATAACGACGGGAAGCAGTATCTCGATCTGGTCGGCGGGATCGCCGTCTGCGCCCTCGGCCATTCGCATCCGCGGGTGGTGGAAGCCCTGAAGCGGCAGTTGGAACTCCTCACCCACGTGTCGAATCTCTACCATATCGAAAACCAGATCCACCTGGCCCAGCTTCTAGTGGAGAATTCGTGCCTCGACAAGGTCTTTTTCTGCAACAGCGGGGCGGAGGCAAACGAGGCGGCGATCAAGCTCGCCCGGAAATACGGCTCCGAGAAGATGGAGGGGAAATACGAAATCATCACGATGCAAGACTCCTTTCACGGCCGGACCCTGGCGACCGTGACGGCGACGGGTCAGGCGAAGTTTCATGCCGGCTTTGCACCGCTGCCCGAAGGGTTCCGGTATGTCCCATACAACGATCTGGCCGCCATCGAGGCGGCCGTGACCGACCGGACGCTGGCCGTGATGGTCGAGCCGATCCAGGGGGAGGGAGGCGTCATCATACCCGCCCCCGGTTATTTGCCGGGGATCAGGCGGATCTGCGATCAGCGGGGGCTCCTGATGATTGTCGACGAGGTCCAGACGGGGATGGGCCGGACGGGGACGCTCTTCGCCTGCGAAGCGGAAGAGGTGGTCCCGGATATGATCACCCTCGCGAAGGCGATGGGGAACGGATTCCCGATCGGGGCGCTCCTGGCTGTCGAGCGGATCGCCGCGGCCTTTGTCCCGGGGAGCCACGGCTCGACCTTCGGCGGCAATCCGCTGGCGACGGCAGCGGGGATCGCCGTACTGGAAACGTTCTTTGACGAAGGGATACTCGACAACTGCCGGCGCGTGGGGGCCTATTTCCTCGAGCGGCTCGCCGAGCTGAAAGCGAAAAATGCCAAGGTTAAGGAAGTCCGGGGGAAGGGGCTGATCATCGCGCTCGAACTGACGGTTCCCGGGGCGGATATTGTCCTGGAATGCCTCAAGCGGGGGCTCCTGATCAACTGCACGGGAGGCAACGTCCTGCGTTTTGTCCCCCCCTTGATCCTCACGAAAACCAACGTGGACAAGGCGGTGGGCATCCTCGCCGAGGTCCTGGAGGCGTGATGAAGAAAGACCTGCTGAGCGAATACGACCTCGACCGCGCGGATTACGAATACATCATCGAAAAGGCGCACCGCCTCAAAAGGCTGCACCGCGAGGGGAGAGAGCATGCCTCGCTCAAGGGCAAGACCCTGGGGATGATCTTCGATAAATCCTCTACCCGGACGAGGATTTCCTTCGAGGTGGGGATGTATCAGTTGGGCGGCATCGCGCTGTTTCTGAGCAACCGGGATACCCAGCTCGGCCGGGGGGAGATCATCGCCGATTCGGCGCGGATCATGTCGCGTTACCTGAATGGAATCATGATCCGGACCTTTTCCCAGGACTCCGTGGAGGAGTTCGCCCGACACGCGACGATCCCGGTCATCAACGGCCTCACCGACCTCCTCCACCCCTGCCAGCTCCTGAGCGACCTGTTCACGATCACCGAAAAGCGGGGAGGGTACGAAGGATTGAAGATCGCCTATGTCGGCGACGGGAACAACATGGCAAACTCCTGGATCAACGCCGCGGCGAAACTGCCGTTTTACCTTGACCTGGCGTGCCCCGAGGGGTATGATCCCGATCCTGCCATTCTCAAGCGGGGGATCGCCGAGGCGCCGGCGGGGGTGGTCCTGCGACGCGATCCTGTCGAGGCGGTGCGCGATGCCGATGTCGTTTACACCGACGTCTGGGTCAGCATGGGGCAGGAGGTGGAACGCGAAGAGCGGATGAAACGGTTCGGGGGGTATCAGGTCAATCGGGCGCTGCTGAACCACTCGAAAAAGGACGTCATCGTCATGCACTGCCTCCCCGCCCACAGGGGGGAGGAGATCGCGGCGGAAGTCATCGACGGCCCGCGGTCGGTCGTCATCGACGAGGCGGAAAACCGGCTGCACGTCCAGAAGGCCATCATGGAAATCCTGATGTAGGCTGGAGACCTCATCGCCGACGCAGCGCGGCCGGAACTCTCGGTGGGCCATCATGGAAATCTTGATGTAGGGAGGAAGTTGGTGTGAACGAAGTGAAAAAGGTGGTCCTTGCCTATTCGGGGGGGTTGGATACGTCCGTGATCGTGCGGTGGCTCATCGAGACCTATCGGTGCGAGGTGGTCTGTTTTGCCGCGGATATCGGTCAGAAAGAAGAGCTGTCGGGCCTCCGGGAAAAGGCGATCAACACGGGGGCATCAAAGATCTACATCGACGATCTCCAGGAGGAGTTTGCCCGGGACTTCGTCTTCCCGGCCCTGCGCGCGAATGCGATCTACGAGGGGACGTATCTTCTGGGGACTTCGCTCGCCAGACCCCTGATCGCCAAAAGGCAGCTGGAGATCGCGCGGCAGGAGGGGGCCGATGCGGTTTGCCACGGCGCAACGGGGAAGGGGAACGACCAGGTGCGATTCGAGCTGACCTATATCGCCCTCGATCCCGCCATCCGGATCATCTCCGCCTGGAAGGACGAGCACTGGACATTCGATTCGCGCGCCTCGATGATCGATTACGCTGAGAAGCATCGGATCCCGATTCCGCTGACGAGGGAGAAGCCTTACAGCAGCGACAGGAACCTCCTCCATATCTCCCACGAAGGCGGCATCCTCGAGGATCCCTGGGTGGAGCCGAAGGAGGACATGTACGTCCTCACCGCATCCCCCGAGTCGGCCCCGGATAAGGCGACCTACGTGGAGATCGGCTTCGAGAGGGGAAACCCCGTGAGTGTCGACGGCGCGGCGATGACCCCGGCGAGGCTCCTCGATCACATGAACGAGGTCGCCGGCGAGAACGGCATCGGGCGGGTGGACATGGTCGAGAACCGCTTCGTGGGGATGAAATCGCGGGGGGTCTATGAGACGCCGGGCGGCACGGTCCTCTGGGCGGCCCACCGCGCCGTCGAGTCGATCACGATGGACCGGGAGGTCATGATTATGCGAGACTCCGTGATTCCGAAATACGCCCAGCTCGTTTACAACGGATTCTGGTATGCGCCGGAGATGAAGGCCCTCCAGGGGTTCATCGACAGCACGCAGGAAAACGTGACGGGAACGGCGCGCCTCAAGCTCTACAAGGGGAACTGCATCGTCGTGGGGAGAAAGTCGCCTTTTTCGCTCTACAGCGAGGACTTCGCGACCTTCGAGAAAGACAAGGTCTACGATCAGAAGGATGCGACGGGGTTCATCCGGCTCAACGCCCTGCGCCTGCGGATCCAGGCGCTGCTGAACGCCGGACGGAAATAGGAATTCGCCACCCCCACCCTAACCCCCCCGTCAAGGGGGAGGGAATAATTTCCCTTCCTCTGGTGGGAGGGTTCACCAATGTTTCCCCTCCCCTGGCGGGAGGCTCATTTAAATTTCCCCTCCCCTGGCGGGAGGGGATTCAGGGGAGGGGGAGCGATGCAGTAAGGGACGCTTTATCAAGGAGTCACATTGACAAATATCGAGAAGAAGGAAAAACCCTGGGGGGGGAGATTCGGCGAACCGACGGACAGGCAGGTGGAGGCGTTTACCTCATCGCTCCATTTTGACCGGCGACTCTTCCGCTATGACATCGAGGGGAGTGTCGCCCATGCCCGGATGCTGGGCAGGCAGGGGATCATCACGAAAGGGGAGGCGCGGACCATTGTCGCCGGGCTTCGCAAGGTCTTTGCCGACATCGAGGCGGGCGTTTTTCAATTCCGTCCCGACGATGAGGACATCCACATGGCGATCGAAAAGGCCCTGACCGAGCGGATCGGCGACGTGGGCGGCAAGCTCCACGCGGGGCGGAGCCGGAACGATCAGATCGCCCTCGATATCCGCCTCTACCTGCGGGCGGAGATCGGCCGGGTTCTGGAGTTCATTGCGGAGCTCAAGGCGGGTTTCCTCGCGCTGGCGAAAAAAGAGTGCGGCGCGATTATGCCGGGATATACACACCTGCAAAAGGCGCAGCCGGTCCTTCTCTCCCATTATCTGCTGGCCTTCTGGGAGATGCTCGCCCGCGACGAGGCCCGCTTCAGGGACTGCCTGAAGCGGGTGAATGTCATGCCTCTGGGCGCGGCCGCCCTTGCGGGAACGGGACTTCCCATCGACCGGACCTGCGTCGCCCGTCTGCTCCATTTTCCAGCGGTCTCGCAAAACAGCATGGATACCGTCTCCGACCGTGATTTTGTCGCGGAATTTATCTTTGCCGCCTCGCTCGCCATGATGCACTTGAGCCGTTTCTGCGAGGACCTCATTTTATGGTCCACCGACGAGTTCGGATACGCGGAGATCGCCGACGCGTTCACGACGGGAAGCAGCATGATGCCCCAGAAGAAAAACCCGGACGTGGCGGAACTGATCCGGGGGAAAACGGGCCGCGTGTACGGCAATCTTGTGTCGTTGCTGACAATCCTCAAAGGTCTGCCGATGACCTACAATCGGGACCTCCAGGAGGACAAGGAACCCCTCTTCGATACGGTAGATACGCTGCAGGCTTCGCTCCAGGTCCTTGCCGCGATGATCGGCCGATTGTCCTTCAACCGCAAGAAGATGGAGAAGGGCGCAGAAGGGGGCTTCTCAACGGCGACCGATGTTGCGGAATACCTGGTCATGAAGGGCCTCCCCTTTCGCGAGGCCCACGGGATTGTAGGGAAAGCGGTGGCGTACTGCATCCGGAACAACAAGACGCTGACCGGCCTGACGCTCAAGGAATTCAGGAAATTTTACCCGGGATTTGAAAAGGATCTCTTCGCCTGCCTGACGGTGCGTCAGTCGGTGAACGCCAGAAAGATAACCGGCGGGACGGCGGAGGAAATGATACAGAAACGGATCGCGGAGCTCGAAGGACGATGAGAGGCAACCCCCGGTTTCTCCGGTCATGGATAGGGCTCTTTGCGCTGCTTCTGATTTGTGCCGGGTGCGGGCTGAAAAGCGATCCCATCCCCCCGACGGTAAAACTGCCGGCAGCGATCACCGATCTGAGCGTCGAATCTTCGCGGGAAGGGATTCTTCTGGCCTGGTCGGTCGATCCGCTCGGCAAAATCGACACATTTCGGCTTTTCCGGAGCGAGCCGGTTCGGGCAAGCGAGGCGTGTCCCGGATGTCCGCAGGAATACCGCCCGTTGAGGTCGATAACCGTCACCGATACAGGGCTGAGAAGCGAAGAGGGAAAGAAGTTCTATTATGTCGATTGGGATGTCCGTACCGATTACTTCTATACATACCGGATAGCGGTTTGCGACAGGGGAGGGCACTGCGGTGCGTTGTCGAACGAGGCCGGTCTGATCCATACCGGCCGATGAGTTGCCCGTTTGGGGTTTGATGAAATGAGACCTATGAACATCGGATCCCTCTTCGCGCTGGACATTTTTCGACCCTGCGCCTCCTCGCTTCGCTGCGGGGGCAGGGTTCCCCGAAAAATCTCCAATGCGCGCTTCCGGGATTCGATGTTCATAGGTCTCGAAACAGGGAAGCAGGAACGATGAATGATTTCGATTACAAGAACGACCATCTCTTCTGCGAGGAGGTCCAGGTCGAGACGATCGCCCGCGAGGCGGGGACTCCTTTTTATCTTTACAGCCACCGGACGCTCCTCCGCCATTTCCGGGTCTTCGACGCAGCGTTTGCGGAAGTTCCGCATATCGTCTGCTTTGCCGTCAAGGCCAATTCAAATACGTCGATCCTCAGGATCTTCGTCAGGGAGGGGGGCGGCATGGATATTGTCTCCGGAGGGGAACTCTACCGCGCCCTGAAGGCGGGCGCCGAGCCGGAGAAAATTGTTTACTCCGGAGTGGGCAAGCGGGACGAGGAGATCGATTTTGCGCTTCAGACCGGCATCCTCATGTTCAACGTGGAATCCGCCCAGGAACTCGAGACGATCAACGCCAGGGCCGAGCGGCTGGGTGTCCGCGCGGGGATCGGGCTCCGGGTGAATCCGGATGTCGATCCGCAAACCCACCCCCATATCTCGACGGGCCTCAGGGAGAACAAATTCGGGATCGATGTCGAGGCTTCGCTCATCGCCTACCGGCAGGCGGCCGGCATGAAGCATCTTGACATCAAGGGGGTGAGCTGCCATATCGGATCGCAGGTGACCAAGATCTCTCCCTTCATCGATGCCATCGCCCGGTTAAAGGAACTGATAGGGCGGCTCAGGGAAGGGGGGATAATGATCCGTTATCTCGATCTGGGCGGCGGGCTGGGGATCACCTACGACCGGGAGACGCCTCCGCACCCCTCGGAATACGCCCGCGCAATCATCGACGCCGCAAAGGAGATGGACTGCACCTTTATCTTCGAGCCGGGTCGGGTGATCGTCGGGAATGCGGGGGCCCTGGTGAGCCGGGTTCTGTACACCAAGGGGAACGTCGGGAAGAGGTTCATCATCATCGACGCCGGGATGAATGACCTGATCCGCCCGAGCCTCTACGGCTCATACCACAAGATTCAACCGGTACTTCGTCGGGCGGAGAGAGGGGAGATCACCGCGGATGTGGTCGGCCCGATCTGTGAATCCGGCGATTTCGTGGCCAAGGGGCGAAAACTCCCTGCGTTCGAGCGGGGAGAGCTGTTGGCCGTGATGAGCGCCGGAGCTTACGGTTTCACCATGTCGTCCACATACAATTCCCGTCCCCGGATACCGGAGATCCTGGTCCGGGATGACCGGTGGCATGTCATACGGAAACGGGAGACATGGGGAGATCTGATCCTCGGTGAGGAAATTCCCGAATTTATGAGAGACAAATAGGATGTGAAGGAGGGGTTATGTTTGGAGGTGCAATCGTTGCGATTGTTACGCCGTTTAAGGACGGCAGGGTGGATGAGGAGGCCCTGCGGAAACTGATCGAGGAGCAGATCGACGCCGGGACGGACGGAATCGCCCCCTGCGGCACGACGGGTGAGTCGACCACCCTCTCGCATCTGGAGCACGACCGTGTGATCGAAATCACGGTCGATGCGGTGAACAAGCGGGTTCCCGTCATCGCCGGCACGGGCTCCAACAGCACGGCGGAAGCGCTCCGTCTGACGCGGCACGCCTGGGAGGCGGGCGCCGACGGGGCGCTGATTGTCTGCCCGTACTACAACCGTCCGACTCAGGAGGGGCTCTACCATCACTACCGGACAATCGCGGAAGAGGTTCCGATTCCCGTCATCATCTACAACATTGCCGGAAGGACGGGGGTAAACATGCAGACGGAGACCCTGGCGCGGCTGGCGAAGCTCAAAAACATCGTCGGCGTCAAGGAGGCGTCCGGTTCGCTCAAGCAGATGAGCGATGTCATCGAGTTCTGCGGGCCGGACTTCGATGTGCTCTCCGGGGACGACATCTTTACCCTGGCGCTGATGGCCATCGGGGGGAAGGGGGTCATCTCGGTCATCTCCAATGTCGTACCGGCCGACATGGCGGGGATGGTCGACGCCTTCATGGCCGGGGATCTGGAAAAGGCGCGCGCCCTTCATTACAAGATGAGCCCCCTGATCGACGCCCTCTTTATCGAGACGAACCCGATACCGGTGAAAACGGCTATGGCGATGATGGGAAAGATCGATCCGGAATTGCGTCTCCCGCTTTGCCGGATGGCGGAAAAGAATGAAGCGGTATTGAAAAAAGCGATGCAGCAGTACGGGTTGATCGGTTAAACAGGAGAAAGCAATGATCAGGGCGATTGTGACAGGCGCCGGCGGCAGGATGGGGGGAAGGATCGTTACGCTGATCGCCGATACGAACGGGATCGAACTGGCGGGCGCCGTGGAGAGGAAGGGACATCCTCTCATCGGCAGGGATGTCGGCGAGGGGCTGGGGCTGGGCCCAACCGGCATCCTGATCGGGGACGACCTGGCCGGATGTATCGAGAAGGGGGACGTGGTCATCGATTTTACCGCCCACGAGGTGTCCGCCGCCCATCTGGAGATCGCCGCGGAAAAGGGTCGGGCGATCGTCATCGGGAGTACGGGCTTTACCGCAGAAGAGCAGAAACGGGCCCGGGAGCTGGCAGCTGATGTCCGGTGTATTATAGCCCCCAACATGAGCGTCGGCGTCAATTGCCTCTTCAAGGTCCTGGCCGACGTTGCCGGAATCCTCGGCGAGGAGTACGACGTGGAGATCGTCGAGGCCCACCATCACATGAAAAAAGACGCCCCGAGCGGCACCGCGCTCAAGATAGCGGAGGTGATCGCGGAGAGCCTCGGCAGGGACCTCGACAAGGTCGGTGTGTACAGCCGCAAAGGGATGATCGGAGAACGGACGAAAGCGGAGATCGGCATCCAGACTCTCCGGGCGGGCGACATCGTCGGTGAACATACGGTGATTTTCGGCGGGATGGGGGAGCGGCTGGAATTCATCCACCGGGCTCACAGCCGGGACAATTTCGCCCGAGGCGCAATCCGGGCCGCCCTTTGGCTGGTCGGCCAAGAGAACGGCATTTACGACATGCAGGATGTCCTCGGTCTGCGTCGGACGTAGCGGGGGTTGCGATGGGGTGTCCAAGTCCGGGGGGCGGTGCGGTCGCCGGCGTTGTCGCCTTCATCGGGATCGGCGCCAACATGGGAAGGCCGGCCGCGGCGTGCCGGGAGGCGCTCGTTAAACTGGCGGAGATTCCGGGGGTCAGGCTGCTCCGTGCATCGCCGCTATACCGGACGGAGCCTGTCGGGCCGCAGGAACAGGCGTGGTTCATCAATGCCGTGGCCGAGATACGGTCGGACCTGTCGCCCCGGGAGCTTTTTACGGCATTGAAGGAGATCGAACGGCGGATGGGCAGGATCGCGGGGACAAAGTGGGGGCCGCGGGTGATCGATCTGGATCTTCTCCTCTATGGTCAGGAGGTCGTTCGGGAGGAGGGATTGGTCATCCCGCATCCGGAGCTGCACCGGCGGCGTTTCGTTCTCGTTCCGCTCTGCGGGCTCGCCTCCTATGCGATTCATCCCGCATTCGGAGTAACCATTCGCGGTCTGCTGGATCGCCTGGAGGATACGGCCAGGGTGGAATTGTACGATAACGGGTTGGGTGTTGAAAAATGATTTTCAAGCTGATGATAGGTATTGTTCTGCTTTATCTCCTCTACAGGCTGACCAGGTCGTGGAAACGGGTGGGTGCGGCGACCAAGGCAAAGCCGCTCGCCACCGGTGAAGATCTGGTGGAGGATCCGCTATGCCATACCTATGTCCCGGTGACCCATGCCCGCCGTGTCGAGATCGATGGGAAGACAGTCTATTTCTGCTCCGAAAAATGCCTGAAACAGTATAAGCTGGAAAGAAAACAGCAGTAAAGGGACTCTTTTTATGATCGATTTCATGAAGCGTTTGTTCGACAGGATCCCTATCGCGCCCGAGATGAGGGATGTTTTCAATCTCCCCAACACCATTTCGTTAATCCGCATGGGGGTCATCCCGATACTTTTCTTCCTCCTTCTTTCCCCGCGACCGCTCATGAGCCTCGTCATCGCCGTACTTTTTATTGCCGCTGCTCTGACCGATCTGTTGGACGGCTATATCGCCCGCAGGTATCATATTGTAACGACGATGGGCAAATTTCTCGATCCCATTGCCGACAAGCTGATCGTCAATACGGCGATGATCATGCTGATACCGATCGGACGCATTCCCACCTGGATCGCGGCAATGATCATCATCCGCGATTTCATCGTGGATGGAATACGCAATATCGCCTCCTCCGAGGGGCTGATCATCGATGCAAGCCCGCTGGGGAAACGGAAAACCCTCTGTCAGATCTTTGCCGTTTCCGCCCTGATGATCCATTATCCCTTTTTCGGCGTTGATGCCCATGCCGTCGGTATGGTCATCCTTTACATCGCCCTGGTTCTTACGGTCCTGTCCGGGGTCGATTACTTCATGAGATTTTACCGGACAAGCATTAATAAAAGCATAAAAATCATATCGATTTACGGATTGAGCGCGGTCACAAGTTTTTTGTTGACAAACAAAGAAGTTTTGCTATAGTCACGCGCCATCACATCACGAGCGGGCGTAACTCAGTGGTAGAGTGCCACCTTGCCAAGGTGGACGTCGACGGTTCAAATCCGTTCGCCCGCTCCATTTTAATCAAAAACGGCGGCATAGCCAAGTGGCTAAGGCAGCGGTCTGCAAAACCGTTATTCCCCGGTTCAAGTCCGGGTGCCGCCTCCATTAAAATCAAGACGTTAAGAGCGTTATTCATTGACCGCCCCTTCTTGTCCGTGTTGTTTTTGTGAAGTTGGCAAAGATGTCAAGGCTTGGTCCAAGATGTCAACGGCCTTGACTTTATGGGATGGGGCAAGGTGGGCATATCGGAGGGTCATGGTCAGGGTCTTGTGGCCTAAAAGCTCTTTGACGGTTGTGATATCAATGCCCGCCATGACAAGGTGAGAAGCAAAGCAGTGCCGAAGGTCGTGGAAGTGGAAGTCTTTCAGCTTGGCCCGTCTGCAAGCTGCCTCAAAGGATTTTTGAACATTCAGGAAAGCCTTCCCTGTTGATTTGGTTTCCCCGGTTGAATCGTCAAAAACAACCCGGTAAAAAACATAAGGCACGTCAATCCGTCGCGGCTTCTTGACGGTTCCCTTGAATAGTTCTTGAAGGGTTGCCCGTAACGTAGCATTGATGGGGATTTCCCGCCGTTCGCCGTTCTTCGTCATTCCGCTGTCTAACAGGATGAAGCCATTATCCAGGTCAACGTTATCCCATTTCAGGGAAAGGATTTCGCCTTTCCTCATCCCGGTATTAAGGGCCGTAATGACAATCGGCTTCAGATAATCCGCGCAAGCATCAATCAGGGTGCGACATTCTTCTTTTGATAGGTAGCGCAAGCGGCGGTTGTTTTCCTCAAGCATCTTTGCGCGCCGGACTCGCTTCAGGGTTTCTTCCTCGACCATGTCCCATTCAACGGCCTTCGTGAACATATGCTTCAAAATTGCAATATGACGGTTGACTGTTCCGGGTTTGTTTGCGACAACCTCTTCCGTCTTCAAGACCTTCTTTCCCGCTTGAAGCCTTTCGGACTGGTAAGAATCGACAAGCCTTGTATCGAATCGCCGCAAGGGTAGGGTGCCGAACCTGTCCTTCAGTTGCGCCACAACAAGCCCCTTCTGTTTGAAAGCCCGCTGTCGTTCTGCCCATTTCAGATAATCGGTAGCAAGGTCATTGAAAGTATGGTTCGCAATGTGCTTGACTTCCGGCATCTTGCCTTCCCGGATATTTTGCCGCTTCTTGATAAGAATGGTTTCCGCATCCTTGAATTTATCTGACCTCGATGTTTCACGGATTATCTTTCCGTCAAGGCCAGCGTAGGCAATCCAGTAAACATTCCCGCGCTTATAAATTCCCTTCCCCTTTGCCATGTTCGTTCCCCTTTCCTTTTCCGTTGTCTTTGAGACTGAAAACATCATCCGTTATGAATCGCATCAATATAACCGGCTTCCCATTCTTCGTGACTATCACCTCCCCTTTTGATTTCTCGATTTCCGACACAATTTGTGTCGCCTTTTGCCTAAGTTCTGATACTGTATAAAACTTCATGATTTCAATACCTCCGCCCTTTGTTGTCTATTATTATAGTCATTATATTGCATTTGTCAAGATGTTTTTTTCAAGGTTCACAATTCAATTCACAGTGGTTTCTAAGCTGCATATATTATTAGCATTTCAAGCCCATATAACGGATAAATAAACCGTTAGCCTTCAATACCTGGGCGAAGCAAGCGGGCCAGCTTTCAGGGCTTTGTCAAGGTCTCGCTGCCTGAATTTATAGGTCTTGCCGGTCTTGAAGCATGGTATCATTCCCGCCCTTGCCTTGTCTCGAATCCATTCTTCCGTGACATTCAGGTATGAAGCCGCTTCCTTTGAATTCCGTATGGCGTTACTTTCCGTTTGCTTGTTTTGAATGAGGCATGGTTTCAGGTCTTCAATGACCATGTCCTTTATCATGGTTGCCAGGGCCTTGATGTCTTGGGGTTCAAATTCAATCTTCATGGTCTATCTGTCCTTTCGTCAAGACCATTCTCGATTGTTTCGATAAATGGGTTGTGTCGTCGCTTCATGGTTTGCCTGTCCTGCTTGCAGATAAGCCCCAGGTTCAACGTTCGCTTGCCTTGCCATAGGAAGGGGGCAGCCCCCCCGCCGTACGCCGGTGGCAGGGGTTGAATACTTTCGGATTTTCTCATTCTATCGCCCCCGCCATTGAGAATTCACAAAACAGGTGAATCAACCCGCACCGGCTTAAAGTCTATCGTCACCGGCTCATCCGATGTAAGCCCCTGCTCCCGCCGCAAGGCTTCGCTGCCCCCACCGATGAAGGATGGACCCACCCAG
>Ga0154452_1006_pt1 | contig 30463 bp, 25 predicted proteins | sample RifGroC2_FD_105645 | JGI IMG/M metagenome (GOLD analysis project Ga0154452, IMG submission 105645) | Syntrophus sp. GWC2_56_31 | reverse complement strand
CTTTTGATGAACAGAAAAAGCGGACAACTCATGTGCTACAAAACCGGACAATTCTATTTACTCTTGACAGGCTGTCAAAATCCTCTTGACACACACGATCCTTCTTTCTATACTCTCGTAGCATGGATGCAATACCCTCGCGGGTCCTACCACAAAAGAACCGTACCACAAAAGAACCGTACCTTAAATCAGTGGCTAAAGGAGGAAAAGAAATGAAGATGAATTTCAGAAAGCAGAGCGCGTATTTGGCCGGGGTTGCGACGTTCGTCGTGAGTTTGTTCGTTGCGGTGGAGCTCCAAGCAGCCGGTGTAACCCAGATCACTGTCACCGGGGCGGGCAAGGGGGCAAATGCTTACCGCGCGCTCGCGGCGGTCGCCGAAGTGGTCAACAAGAACAGCAAGACGGTGCAGGCTACGAATCGTGAATCGGGGGGGTTCGTGGAGGGCACCCGGCTTGTAGCCGGCAACAGGGTTCAGGTCGCTATGTCGAGCGGTCCTTTCGCGGACTTCTGGCAGCGAAAGCTGACCCCCTTCGAACGAGACACCATACCCCGGGACAGCCTGCGCGGTGTGGGCCCTTCGGGCGACTCCATTCTCCAGATCGCGGTGCTGAAGGACAGCGACATTAAGACCTTCATGGACCTCAAGGGCAAACGTGTGAACCTGGGTCCCAAGGGGAGCAACTCCTACTGGATGATCGAGTTCGCTCTCAAGCAGGCGGGCATACTGGATACGGTCCGTAAGGACAGCCTGAACTGGAACGATGCCGCCACCTACATGATTGATCACAAGCTCGATGCGTTCGGCATCCCCAACCCCATCGGGGCGCCCGCTATTCTCCAGGCCTCCTACAGCGCACCCATCCGGATCCTCACTCTGCCCGATGCGGTGATCCAGAAGTTCGTGGATTTCAGCCCCGGCTATTACAAGGACACCCTCAACCCGGGAACGCTATACAAAGGAATGGAGAACCAGACCTTCACGACCGTTGTCTACATGTCCATGCTCGTTGCGAATAAGGACGTCCCCGACGACGTGATCTATGAGGTGACGCGGCATAGTTACGACCCGAAGAACCGCGATACCATGGTGAACATCGCAGTCGGCTGGAAGAGCGGCCTGGAACAGGCAAAGGATGCGAAATTCATCGAGATTATGAAACTCTGTGGAATGAAACTCCATCCGGGCGCTGCCCGGTACTGGAAGGAGAAAGGGTTCAAGGTGGATTAACATTTCAGAATAAAAGGAGGGAAAACCCATGAAGAAGAGTTTCCGTGAGAAAAGTATGATTTTGGCCGGTATGACGCTTCTCGCCACGAGCTTCTTCGCGACGGCGGAGCTCAGCGCGCAAGCCACCCAGGTCACTGTCACGGGGGCGGGCAAGGGCGCATGGGCCTATGTCGGCATGGCCGCAGTCACAGAGGTGGTGAACCGAAACAGCAAGACGATCCAGGTGACGAACCGCGAGTCGGGGGGGTTCGTCGAGGGAACGCGGCTCGTCGGGACGAATCGGGTTCAGGTCGCCATGACGAATGGTCCATTTGTCGATAGCTGGCAGACGAAAAAGGACCCCTTTGTGCGAGACACGGGTCCTCGGGACACGATCCGCGGGGTGGGGCCGTCGAGTGTGTCCTTTCTCCACATTGCGGTATTGAAGGAGAGCAATATCAAGACCTTCATGGACCTCAAGGGCAAACGCGTCAGCCTGGGGCCGAAAGGGAGCAACTCCTTCTGGATGATCGGGTTCGCCCTGAAGGCAGCCGGCATCCTTGACACGGTGCGTCAGGACAGCCTCAACTGGAACGATGGGGCGACCTACATGGTGGATCGCAAGCTCGATGCCTTCGGGATTCCCAACCCCCTGCCGGGGCCTGCCATCCTTCAGGCCTCCTACAGCGCGCCCATACGGATCCTCGATCTCCCCGATCAGGTGATCGACAAGTTCATCGAGTTCAGTCCCGGCTATCACAAAGAGGCTGCCAATTGCAGGAACCTTTATAAGGGAATGGAGAACCAGAGCTTCATGTCCGTAGCCTACATGATTATGCTTGTCGCTCACAAGGACGTTCCGGACGACATCGTCTACGAGATGGTCCGTCATACCTACGATCCGAAGAACCACGACCTGATGGTGAACATTGCCAAGGGCTGGGAAGAAGGGCTGGCGCGGGCGAAAAACCCGGAGTGGCTCGGACGATTGAAGGCTGCCGGAGTGAAGCTTCATCCGGGAGCGGCCCGGTACTGGAAGGAGAAGGGATTCAAGGTAGATTGACGTCGAGCCGTCGATCGATATTCAGTGAAAGGCGGAGCGGCGCCCCCGGCGAGCCGTACAACTATCCGGGGGCAACCATTCATTTCAGCATTACGGGCGCCAAACGCTGTCGGGGCCGCGCTACTTTCTGACCGGGTGGGGTAGGGAAAGGAGCAAATAGAATGGGTGCAAAAGGGAGTGAGAGTTTAATATTCAGATTCTTGAAGATGGCTATCTCCCCGGAGACCAAGCCCAGGCGGGACTTCGCTCCGGGTTTCCAGAAGGAGGGCCTTCCCCTCTGGGGGGTCCTGACAGCCCTTCTCCTCGCGTACCAGCTCCTGATAGGAGGGAGGACTTACACCCTGTTTCTCCCGGACGTCGTCACCTGGAATTGGCAGGAGCTCTCGTTGCCCCTCCTGGACATCTGGACCTTTCCCATCTTTTTCTTCTATGTGACCGGGGTCTGTCTTTTCCCAAAGGTCGCCATCCGACTCTCTGCCATCGCCTTCGGCGCCTATTTCATTTATGGAGCGGCCAACGGGGGCCCGGTAGACCTTCTCTTCGGTTTGGGGGGGGTCCTTAACTATTTCCTCAGCCCGTTGCTTCCCGCCGGAGCGAAAGGGGTGATCACCTGGCTGTCGGATTCGGTCAAGTTCCCTTCCCTGGAGTTCTATGCGTTCCACTACTACCTTAGCCTCTATATCTTCTTCACCGCCATCCTCACGTTCCTCTGCTATCCCGCCCGGGAGGGTTCGCCCCGCCACCGGCCTTCCTCGGTGGATATCCTCCTTTTCGTCATTGCTCTCATCATACTCTTCAACTACGTCCTGAATTTCGCCGACCGTGGGGAGAGGGCGGGCATTGTCGAATGGCACGACGTCATCATGGGGTTCCTCGCCCTTGTGATCTCCATCGAGATGTGCCGTCGCATGATCGGCTGGGTGCTCCCCATACTTGGCATCCTCTTCTGCTTTTACGCCGTTTACGGCCATCTTATGCCGGGCCGGTTGCAGCACGCGGGCTTCTCCTTCAACGAGGTTATGGCCTTCCTCTTCGGGTCGGAAGGCGTCTTCGGTGTCGTCGCCGGCGTGTATGCAAGCTACGTCTTTCTTTTCATCGTGTTTGGCGTCTTTCTTGAGATGACCAAGGTGGGGGACGTCTTCGTAAAGCTGTCCTTCGCCCTCGTGGGCCATTTGCGGGGTGGGCCCGCGAAGGCGGCCGTCATCTCCAGCGGCCTGGTGGGCATGATCTGCGGGAGCGGAGTCCCAAATATCGTCATCACGGGCACCTTTACCATCCCCATGATGAAGCGGGCAGGCTTCTTGCCCCACTTCGCCGCGGCGGTGGAGGCTGTCGCCTCAATCGGCGGCATCCTTATGCCGCCGGTCATGGGCTCGGCGGCCTTCCTCATGGCGGCCTTCACCGAGATCGACTACAACTACATCGCCCTGGTCGCGTTTGTGCCGGCCGTGATGTACTACTTCCAGGCCTACATGTCGGTGCACCACCGGGCGGGGCTGCGGGGCATTCACGGAATACCGAGAGAGGAGCTCCCCCGGCTCGGCACCGTGCTCAAAGAAGAGGGATACCTTCTCCTTCCCGTCCTCATTCTCGTCCTTCGCCTCGTCATCGGCCGCTCTCCCTTCGACGCCGCCCTGTGGGCCATCGTCTCGGCCATCTTTCTTGGATTCTTTCGCGAGGACACCCGCATGATGGGGCTTCCGCCGATGATCGCCCGCGCCTTGAGGGTCCCGGCATGGCGCACCGATGTCGACCGGGCAAGGGTGCGTGCGGAGTGTGTAAGGGGGAACCTGATTAAGGCGAATCGCCCGACCGAGGAGATCGATGCCGAATACCGAAGGATTGTCGATGAGGCAATGGCTGCACCCCCGAGCGGGTTCTTTAGGGAGAACTGGATGCTCGGGGCAGGAGCGGGGCTCTTTGCAGTGCTTCTGGTGGCAGGCTTCGGCTTGGGCTTTTCCCTCTTCTGGGGCATTGCCTCGGCAATGGTTCTCTCCTCGCCAAGGATCCTTGAGACCTTTGAAAGAGGGGCCATGAACTCCCTCGTCATCGGCGTCACTGCGGGCGTCGTGGGGGTCATGCTGGGGGGAATCTCGGTCCCCGGCCTTGGGTTAAAGTTCCCTTCCATCGTCATTGGCTACTCGACCGTCTTCGTGGACCTGTTCGGTTGGACAGGATCGGAGCTGTGGATGGCCATTATCCTTATCGGGGCGGCGGCCTATGTGATGGGAATGGGGATGACGGCCTCGGCGGCTTACGTCCTTCTCTCCGTCCTGGCTGTCCCCGCCTTGATCCAACTTGGAGTGCCCCTCCTGAACGCGCACATGCTCACCTTCTGGTTCACCATCACCGCGCCGCTCACTCCCCCTTTCGCACTCGGGGCCTTCGTCGCAGCGGGGATTGCGGGCTGTGATCCCATGAAGACCGGCTTCACCGCCGTGCGTCTGGCCTGGGCGCTCTACATCGTCCCTTTCCTTATGGCCTATCAGCCCATCCTCATGAACAAGGAAGCTTCCTGGACCGCGATCATTGTGTGTTGGGTGACGGGCTTCATGGGCTTCTACTGCAGCGCTGCAGGGCTGGAGGGGTTCCTGCGCCGCAAGCTCATGGTCCCCGAGCGCGTGATTTTCCTGGCAGCTGCGGCCCTCCTTTACTCTCTCAATACGTGGGCAATCACGGTTGGAACTGTCCTGATGGTTTTGGGAATCGTCATTCAGTACCGTTACACGCCGGCAAGCGACTTGACTGCGTGCCTGGAGCCTGCCGGAAATCCCTCTACACCGAGGGAAAATCCGCTGCCGCCGCGCCGGGATCCGCCGCTCTAACCGGCGCCTAAGAGGTCTCAAGATGGCCAGGAGCATACGCCTTCTTTATACATCACTCACAGATGGATAGTGATCTGAGATCGATTGGATTGTAGTGATAGGAATGGGAAATCGGGCGGAGGTTTCGACCTCCGCCCGATCAATCCCCTTGAATCGTTCGGCTGCCGTATCCAGCGTCTCATCCCAGGGGATCCTTTGCCAACGGCCTTCCCCGCGTTTTCCGATCCGCTTCATTGGAAACGGGAGAAGGTCAGGCGTCCGTCCCGGAATCGGTAATCATGCAAATCGCGGGTCTTTCCACAAGGGAAATGTTTCTCCGATATGACACCGTTGATGCGAAGGATACCCGGAAAGCCGTTGACCAAATGGAAGGCTTTCTGAAAAGTGTTGAGCAAACCGTTGACCAAGTGCCCTTAAAAGCAAAAGAGGGTTAACCGATGTATCGGCTAACCCCCTGTTTTCTCGTATGGTGCCGAAGCCGGGACTTGAACCCGGACGGGTTTTGCCCACTACCCCCTCAAGATAGCGTGTCTACCAGATTCCACCACTTCGGCATTCCCATTGTCTCCGGAAGCGGTTTCCCTTTTGTCCGGAGTTGACCGGGAGGACAACCCGGATGCCCCGCCCCGGGGGCGGGTGTTTCACTTCCGTCGCGAACCTACCCGTTTGGGAAGACTTTGTCAATATCAAAAGAGCCGGCATCCGCCCTCCGGTAACGAGGTCTATTTTGCCGTCTGAGGTGCGGCCGGGGCCGCTGCCGGTTGCCCCGCGGGCGCTGCGGGTATTTTTGTCTGCGCTGAAGGCCGTGCGGCTCCCTCCATAAGCGAACTCCCTTTGCGGGAGGCCGTATAGGAGAGGCTGAATGAGGTCAGCATGAAGATGACGGCGACGATGGTCGTCATCTTCCCGAGAAATGTTCCTGGGCCGCTGCTCCCGAAGATCGTCTGGCTGGAGCCTCCGAAAACAGCGCCCATGTTGGCGCCCTTGCCCGCCTGCAGCAGCACGACGAGGATCAGGACGATACAGACGGTGACATGTACGATGGTGATGATAATTTGCACTTTTTTATACCCCTTTGAAATTAGGAAATTAGGGACGGAGCCCCTAATTTCCTATGATCCGGATGAAGGAATCGACGTCCAGGCTCGCTCCGCCGATCAAACCCCCGTTGATGTCCGGTTGCGCCATCAGTCCGGCGATGTTCGCCGGCGTGACACTGCCTCCGTAAAGAATCGCCAGCGTTGCCGCACATTCCGGGCCGTATCGGCCGGCGATCCATTCCCGGATGAACCGATGAACCCTCTCGGCCTGCTCGGGGCTCGCCGTTTTGCCCGTGCCGATTGCCCATACCGGTTCGTAGGCAATTGCAAGGCGAACTATATCATCGGCGGTCAAATTATTCAATCCCTCTTTTAGCTGATGTGCGATGACCGTTTCCGTCTCGTCTTCTTCCCGCTGTCGGAGCGACTCCCCGATACAGAAGATCGGTTTCAGGCCTGTGGTGAGGGCGGCCTGGAGCTTGCGGTTGATACGGTCGTCGCCTTCGCCGAAGAGGGTGCGTCGCTCCGAATGGCCGATGATGACCGCGGTGCAGCCTGCCTCGCGGAGCATCCCGCCGGAAATCTCGCCGGTATAGGCGCCCTTTTCAGCCTCATGGAGATTCTGGGCGCACAGAGCGATGAAGGATCCCCGGATGGCCTCCGCCACTGCCTGGAGCGCCGTGAAGGGAGGGGCGATGATCACTTCGGGCCCGGGGGCGGTGTCGTATGCCGCCAGGAGGCGCACGGCGAATGCGACCGACTCCGCGACGGTCTTGTTCATCTTCCAGTTTCCCGCGATGACCGGTCGAATCATGTCAGGCTCCGAATGACCGGCGGCCGACATACAGGGCCAAATCCCTCATCCGGCACGCATAGCCGCTTTCGTTGTCGTACCAGGCGAAGACCTTGAGGAAATTGCCGTCGATCACCGCCGTCAGGGGGGCATCCACGATCGCCGAAAACGGGCTGCCCGTGAAATCGATGGAGACCAGTTCCTCCTCGGTGACGTCGATGATCCCCTTCATTTTGCCCCCTGCCGCGGTTTTCAGCGCTCCGTTGACCTCGCCGATAGTGACGTTCCGTTCGACCTCCACCGCCAGATCGACGATGGATACATTGGGTGTCGGAACGCGCAGCGCGACTCCGTCGAGCTTGCCCTTGAGAGCCGGTATCACCTCGGCGACCGCCTTGGCCGCGCCGGTAGAGGTCGGCACGATAGAGAGGGCCGCCGCCCGGCCTCTTCTAAGGTCCTTGTGGGAGCCGTCTAGGAGCCGCTGGTCCATGGTGTAGGAGTGGACCGTCGTGATCATCCCCCTGCGGATGACGAACTCATCGTGAAGGACCTTGGCCACCGGGGCAAGACAGTTTGTCGTGCAGGAGGCGTTGGAAATGATATGGTGCTTCTGCGGGTCGAAGGTCTCTTCATTCACCCCCATGACGAACGTCCCGTCGACCCCCTTGCCGGGGACCGCCAGGATCACCTTCTTCGCACCGGCCGCGAGATGGCCGGTCAGGTCGTCTTTCTTCCGAAACTTTCCCGTCGAATCGAGAACGATGTCGATATCCAGCTTTTTCCAGGGGAGATCCGAAAGCGGCGAGGTCACCGTCGTGATCAGAATCTTCTTCCCGTTCACTACGAGATAGCCGTCCTGCACCCCCACATCGGCTCCGAACTTTCCGTGAACCGAGTCGTACTTGAGCAGATGGGCCAGATTGTCGGGTTTCGCCCGGGAATTGATCGCCACGATATCGATCTCGTCGTAGCCGAGACACGCCTTGACAATATATCTGCCCACTCTGCCGAAACCGTTGATCGCGACCCTGATTGCCATGACCGACCTCCTTGGGAAAGCAGATTTTAAAATCGATAGCGAATCATAATCAGTCGGCCCATTTTAGTCAATATTTTTCAGCGGCTTATCTTTACACCGGTCCGGTCGCAGTAATCCGCCACCGGGCAGCCGCTGCAAAGGGGTGAAATCGGACGGCAGGTGTTCCTCCCGAATGCGACAAGTAGGGTATTGTATCGCAGCCAGTATTCGGCGGGGAGCTTCGCCCGGAGGGCAAACTCAGTCTCCTCGGGGGTTTTCGTCCGGACATAGCCGAGGCGGTTGGAGATCCTGTGGACATGGGTATCCACGCAGAGTCCGGCCCCTCCGAACCCGAGAGCGACGACAAGGTTCGCCGTCTTTCGGCCCACCCCTTTGAGTGTGAGGAGTGCATCGAGGGTGTCCGGGACGCGGGAATGAAAACGGTCGATCAGCTCACGGCAGACATGGAGAATCGTCTCGGCCTTGTTCCGGTAGAATCCGACGGGGTAGATCGCCCTCCGGATCTCCTCCGAGGAAAGCCCGATCATCTCCTCCGGTGTGGCGGCCAGGGCGAAGAGCCTTTCGGCGGCCGCCTCCGTCACCTCGTCCTTCGTCCGGAGGCTCAGGAGTGTGGAGATCAGTATCTCAAAGGGGTCGCGCTTCTCATCGGCGAGCCGGGAGACGATGGGGAGGGCGCGGTTTTCGAGCTCGCTTTCAAGGAGGCGGACGATCTCCGCCATATGGCGGTCATCCATAGGCGTCCTTCAAATTCACACGATTAACCGTAACGGCGTCGTAAAAAGCCCGCAGGCAAGGCGCACGAGTCCTGAGGAATGAGGCGTACTGTTGCGTACGCCTCAATGACGAAGGATGAAGCGCAACGCAGCATCCGGGTTTTTTACGATGCCGTCAATCGTAACCTTCGTCGTTGGCCAGCATGTCCAAGTGGAGCGTGGCGATATCCTCCACGTCCATGTTCGCCTTTTCCTTGGTATCGCGGAAATCGACGATCTTGATGTACCGTTTGCACTCATTGCAGACGTCGACGCGGTAACGGCTGTCCTCTTCGATAGTAAAATAGGCGAGGGTTTGTTGCTCCTCATTACCGCAGAAGGGGCATTTGATCCGCCGATAATCCCACTCGAATCCGCACTGGTTGCAGTAGAGGTAGCGGGTTCCCTCATCATCCCGGATCTCGCCGATCTTGGGTTCCCGGCCGCAGATGGGACAGTAGCCCTCGGACCAATCCGACTTCCTGACGACGTCGCCGTAAGCCTGAACAACATTCTCCAGGGCAGGTCTCAGGCTCTCTTCGATGAAGAGTTCCACCAGATCGTAGGAATTCTCCTCCTCATCCTCCTCGTCCGCGGCCGCATTTTCTTCCACAGGCAGGGGGTTGAATGATTCGTAGATCAGGTCGTTGAAGTCGATCTCGTCCTCACGAATTTTTCTCGCCATTTCTCGCGTTTCGCCGGGCGACCGTTTTTCTGCGATCTCGAGTAGGGCCAAGAAATAGTCCTTGGATTCGGTGAGATCGTAGGCGACCGAGGAAAAGTCAACAAGCGGAAGGCCGCCGGCCATTTTGGCGGCAACCAGTCTTTCCTCGACAGGGAAGATCTCTCTTTTCATCCGGTGGCGGTGCTCTTCCCTGAGGATCAGGATCTCTTCAAGAATTTCCAACAACTCCCTGTAGTGGGGGTTGATGTTCTTATACGTCTGTATGTTCTGCAATGAGTCTTTAAGTATCTTATCCATTACGGCCGTTCTCCTTCGATTTTGCGAAGCAGGGGCTCTATATCCGCTTTTCTCTACAAGTTCAAGGAATAATTGTAACTAACGGGAATAAAAGGGTTATAAGGGCTTCGCTCATGAACGTCCCGGATGTCGGGCTTTAGAACGCGCCATTAAATCTTTCCAGCAATCCAAAAGGCACGAGACCCATGTAGAGGATCATGAATATCAGGGCGTAGCAGAGGGCTTTTTCGTGGAACAACATCTGGATTGGCGGGAAGGCGCCCGGTTCTTTGGAGTAACTCATCCGCACCAGGTTCAGGTAATAGAATATGGAGATCACGGTGTTGACCGCGCCGATGATGACGATGGCGAGATACCCCTCTTTGAAGGCGCTGACGAAAAGGAAAAACTTCCCGGTAAAGCCGCCCGTTGGGGGGATGCCCGCCAGCGAGAAAGCGGAGACGGCAAGGGTGACAGCGAGAAGAGGCGACCTTTTTGAAAGCCCCGCGAGATCCTCCACCAGGACATTGTCGCCGTTTTTCGACAGCAGGGTGATCACATAGAAACCGCCCAGGTTCATGAACAGATAGATGGTGATATAAAAGATCGCCGCCGCGCCGCCGCCGCTGTTCAGCGAGATGATGCCCAGCATCAGGTAACCCGCGTGGGCGATGCCGGAATAGGCGAGGAGCCGTTTGACGTCCTTTTGAACCAGGCCGGCAAGGTTTCCTGCGGTCATCGACAGGGCCGCAAGGATGATCAGGATGCCGGTAAGTTGGGGGGGAAGGGAAGGCGTCAGCATGGCGATCCTGATCAGCAGGGCCACCGCGGCAATCTTGGGAACCGTGGCGATGAATGTCGTCGTCGTGTTCGAGGCGCCCTCGTATATGTCGGGCGCCCAGAAATGCATCGGGAAGAGCGAAAGCTTGAAGAAAAAACCGATCATGGTGAGCGTCAGAGCAAGAACGCCCACCGGCTGAAAAATGAACTCCGGAAGCGCCCGGATGATGTCGGCCAGAAAGGTGGATCCGGCCATCCCGTACAGGTAACCCATCCCGAAGAGCATGACGCCCGTGGATACGGCGCCGAAGAAGAGATATTTCACCGATGCTTCCAGCTGTAGTTTCGTCTGCGACTTGCGCAGGGGGACAATGGCATAGAGACTGAAGGAGGAGATTTCCAGGCTGATCACGATAGAGATCAGCTCTACGGCGCTGGCCATCATCATCAGGCCCAGCGTGGAAAAAGATAAAAACATGAAGAAGTCCGGCAAATAAGCGCTGTCCACTTCCTCATCGCTGCCGAACATGAAAACCACGAAGGCGAAGCCGGCGGACAGGAGCGCCTTGAAGATCTGCGAAAAAAGATCCACGTGGTAGGCGCCGAAAAACAAATTTCCTTCCCCTGAAACCCCAAGCAGGGAAAGGACGAATCCCGCGAGGGCCATCGCTCGAGCCCAGAAAAAATGCGTTTCCTTCCTGCCGGCAAGCGACAGGAACAGAAAAACAACCGAAAATAAAAGCATTGCCGATTCAGGGAGCAACAACATCATAAGCTAACCCCTTTAATGCGAAAAACCTTGCAGTTGCCTGAGCAGATGGCCAAGCGTGTTTTCCATCATCCGGACCAGGGGACGGGGAAAGATCCCGACCCAGAGCACGAAGACGCCCAAGGGCAACAGATAGATAATCTCCCGGAGATTCATGTCCCGCAGCGCTCTTTTATCCTCCCTGCCCCAGGCGATCGCCTTGAGTAACCGGAGCATGTAGGCGGCCGCCAGGACAGCGCCCACCACCGCCAGGAATCCCGCCGTCCGACTCCAGGCAAACGCGCTCACGAGGACATAGAGTTCGCCCACGAAGTTGTTGGTACCGGGAAACCCGAAGGAGGATATGGCAAACAACCCGAAAAATCCGACATAGACGGGCATGATCCTGCCCAGGCCCGAGTTATCGTATATCTCGCGGCTGTGGGTCCTCTCGTACACAATGCCCACGGAGAGGAAAAGCGCCCCCGTGGTGATGCCGTGGTTGATCATCTGGAGCATCGCCCCTTCGAAGCCGAGTTGGGTAAATGTAAATATTCCCAGCGTGACGAATCCCATGTGGGCCACGCTGGAATAAGCGATCAGCTTCTTCATGTCGGTCTGGCTCAGACAGACAAAACCGCCGTAGACGATGGCGATGACGGAGAGGGCAACGACGTAAGGGGCGAAGGTGAAACTCGCCGCCGGGGTGATGGGGAGAGCGAATCTGAGAAATCCGTATGTGCCCATCTTCAGGAGGATACTGGCCAGAAGTACGCTGCCCGCAGTGGGCGCCTCCGTATGCGCCGCCGGGAGCCATGTGTGGAACGGAAACATGGGGACCTTGATGGCAAAGGCGATGGCGAAGGCCAAGAAGACCCAGACCTGGAAATTAAAGGTGTAATTCCTGAACATCGCCTCGGGGATGCTGAACGTGCCGTTGACAAGGTACAGGGCGATGATGGCGACCAGCAGAAATACGCTCCCGAACAGGGTGTAGATGAAGAACTTTATGGAGGCGTAATCCCTTTTCGGTCCGCCCCATACGGCGATGAGGAGATACATGGGGATAAGCATCGCTTCCCAGAAGACGTAGAACAGGATGAAATCGAGCGAACAGAACACCCCGATCATGGCGGTTTCCATGAGCAGGACGCAGATCATGAATTCCTTGACCCGATCCGTAATCGCCGTCCAGGAGCACAGGACGCAGGCCGGGGTGATCAGGGCGGTCAGGACGATGAGAAGGATCGTTATACCGTCGATACCCAGGGTATAGCTTATCCGATACCTCGGTATCCAGGAAAGCGATTCCCCGAATTGGAAGAGGGGCGTCTGCGGGTCGAAATGGGCGTAAAGCGCCAGGGACAGAAAGAGGGTGGCGATGCTCGTGATCAGCGCCGTGACCTTGATAGCCCCTTCCCCTCTCATAAAAAGAATCAGCGCGATTCCCAAAAGCGGAAGAAAAATGATCGTCGACAGTATGGGAAAATCGAGAGGATTCATTATCAGGTACTTTTCCATGCGTCCCATTCCTTAAAACTCGTTTTTCACGGCCTATATGACCGCAAACAACAACACCACCACGAAGAAAATGATGAGCGATAAAGCGATGTACGTTTGTATCCTGCCCGTCTGAAGTCTCCTCACCGTTGAACCGAGGTCCATGGTGGATGCCGCCGAACCGTCCACGATGCCGTCGATCACCTGCCGGTCGAATCCGTAAGACAAATCCGCGCTTTTGAAAAGCGCCCGGAGTCCCAGTGTCCGGTACAATTCCCCCCAGAGGTTGTCGAAAACGGCGATCACCTTGTCGTCGAATCTCAGGAAATGCCAGACGGCCTTTCGGTAGAAGTAGTCCACGTCGAGATTGATCTTTTCTTCCGGAGAAAGTTTGGCCAAAAGCAGGAAAAAGACCAGGCCCGTAAAGGAGAGGATCTGCAGCGCCTCGGAGAGGTGGTGCAGATTGTAGGGGCGGTAATCCGAGGCAAAAGGCAGCAGGACATAGAGCGCGTCGGGATAGACGCCGATGACCAGGCACAACAGGGAAGTGATCCCCATGGCCCAGAGCATGTTTGCCGGCGGTTCCTTTGCCGCCACCGGCTCTCCCTTTCCGAAGAAGGCGAAGTAGGTCACCTTCAATCCGACGGAGAGGAACGTCCCTATTCCCGCCAGGTTGAGGAAGTTCATCAGCCAAAGCCTCCCCTCCTGATGGGCCGCGGCCACGATCATGGATTTGCTCACGAAGCCGCTGAACAGGGGGAATCCCGCGATGGAGACCGCCCCGACGATATAAAAGATCATCGTCAGCGGCATGGTTCTGTAGAGACCCCCCAACTGGGTCAGCTTCGCCGTTCCCGTCATAAACAGGACGGCGCCGGCCCCCATGAAGAGGAGCGCCTTGTAGAGGATGTGGGCGAAGGCGTGGGCCGCCGCCCCGTTCAGCGCCAGGTGCGTCCCGATGCCTATACCGGCGACCATGTATCCCACCTGGCTGATGATGTGATAGGCGAGCACCCGCCGGATGTCGTTTTCGATCACGGCGTAGCAGACCCCGAAGACCGTCATGGCAGTGCCCATAATGGCCAGCACCTCGAACCCGGCGAACCCGCGCGCCAGGACATATACGGCCGTTTTCGTCGTAAAGGCGCAGAGGAATACGGCGCCCTCGACGGTGGCTTCGGGATAGGCGTCGGGAAGCCAGGCGTGCAGCGGCAGTACGGCGGCATTCAGGGCAAAACCCCAGAGGATCAGATATTCGGCGAGACCCGCGTTTCCCGGAGCGATGCTGTTGAAGGCGAAGCTGCCCGTTTTATAATAGGTGAGCATCATGCCGGTAAAAAACAAAAGCCCGCCGAAGACATGAACGAGGAGGTAGCGGAAACCGGCGTCCAGTGCATTTTTCGTCCTCCGGTACCAGATCAGGAAGACGGAGGAAAAGGCCATGATCTCCCAGAAGATGAACAAGGTGAAATAATCGCCGGCAAAAATGGCCCCCAGCGAACTTCCCACATACAGGAATCCGGCGATGTGGTGCCCGCTTTCCTCCCTATGGAGCGAATAAAGGGCGCCGAGAAAGGCCATGATGGTGAATACCCAGGCGAATATCAGGCTGAGTTTATCCACCCGTCCGAAGACGCCGTCGACATTCAAAAAGCGGTACTGACCATAGATCCCCTGCTCGGCCATGGCAACGGCGATAATCGCAAGGGCCGGGATAAGGAGGAGGAGCGCCTTCCTGGCCTTCCCCTGGAAGAAGGGCAGCAGCAGACTCCCCAGGAAAAAGAAAAGCGCCGGATGCAGCCAGCTACTCATAAAGACCTCTTAACAAAGTCTGAAAGGTCGTGAAAATGGGACGGCTTCGTAAAAAGGCCGCAGGCAAGGCGCGCGAATCCTGAGGAATGAGGCGTACTGTTTTGTACGCCGCAGTGACGAAGGATGAAGCGCAACGCAGCATCCGGGCTTTTTACGTAGCCGTCATTCATAGTAGTCCTCGTTCTTGGACAAAAACATATGGGCGATCCCCTTGCTGAATTTGATCAGCACGAAGCAACCGATCGTTCCGAATATGGCCCAGTAGGCATAGATCTTGTCGATGATATAATGGGCGTCTTCCCGCGACAGAAAAACATCAAAGACGACAAGGACCGCCAGATACACGATCATCACGATCCTCAAGGTCTTGAGGTTTTCTCTGAGCGTCCCGATCAACTCCGCCAGTTTCATCCGAACAACCTCCCGATAAGAGTGCTGAATACATCGGGAAAGAGCCCCAGTCCCACGGAGATGAGCGCCGCGATCACGAGGGGGATGACCATGGTGCGCGGCGCCTCGCCGATTCCCTCCTGCTGCCATTTCTTGGCGTTCCCGGTGAAGAAGGCCTTGAAGGTGATGGGGACAAAGTACCCGGCATTCAGGATCGTGCTGGCCATCAGAACGATCACAATCGGCAGATTGCCGATCTCCAGCGCGCCGTTGAGCAGATACCACTTGGTCACGAAGCCCGCCACGGGCGGCACCCCGATCATGCTCAGCGATGCAATCGCGAACGCCCCCATGGTGAAGGGCATGGCGTAGCCGATCCCCGCCATGTCGCTGATTTTTTTCCGGTGGCTCGCAACAAAGATGGCGCCGGCGCAAAAGAACAGGGTGATCTTGCTGAACCCGTGGTTGACGATATGGAGAATGCCGCCCAGAACCCCGCTCTTATCGAGCAGGGCCACTCCCAGGATGATATAGGAGAGCTGGCTGACCGTCGAATAGGCGAGCCTTGCCTTCAGGTCGTCCTTCGTAAGGGCGATGATGGAAGCGGCAAGGATAGTGAAGGATACGAAATAGGCCGTCAGCAGGCCGAGACCGGAGTCCTGGAGGAGCGCCGTCCCGAAGGTGGAGAGCATCACCCGCGAAATGCAGAAAACGCCCGCCTTCACGACGGCGACGGCGTGCAGCAGGGCGCTCACCGGCGTGGGCGCCACCATGGCCGAAGGGAGCCAGTTGTGGAAAGGCATGATGGCCGCCTTGCCAAAGCCGAAGATGAAGAGCACGTAGGTCACGGTGACCCAGAAGCTATCGGCCCCTCCGGAAAAAACTCCCGAGGTGATCGTATCGGAGAAGTCGAGCGTTCCGGTCATGACGTAGGTCAGGATGACCGCAGGCAGCAGCAGCCCCTTCGACGTTCCCATGAGATAGACAAGGTACTTCTTTCCGCCGGCATAGCCCTCCGCATCCTGGTGATGAGCGACCAGCGGATAGGTGAAGAGGGTGATGATTTCATAGAACAGGTAGAGGGAGAAAAGACCCCCCGAATAGGAGACGCCCTGGGCGCCCAAAATCGCGACGGCAAAGCACAGATAATAGCGCGTCTGCGCGTGCTCTTTCAACGTCCGCATGTAGCCGATGTTATAGACGGAGGCAAAGATCCACAGGAACGAGGAGACGATCCCGAAGACGAGCGACAGGGCGTCCACCCGGAAATTCAGTGAGATGCCGGGCGCTATGGAGGAAAGCGTATATACGAGCCGGTGGCCCTGCCAGACGGCGGGAACCATCATGGCCACGGAGGCGAATGTCAGAACGGCGCCGGCAATGGACCAGAATTCTCGGACGTTCGGCCTTTCCCTTGAAAGGAGAATCAGTACCGAAACGACCAGAACGATCGCTATCGGCAAAAGAGGCTGTGCAGTTTCAATGACCATAGGTCAGCCTTTCATCTCCTTGATCTGACCGCCTTCGATATGGCCGAACCGTCGAAATACGGCGATGATGATTCCCAGGGCGATGGCCGCTTCCGCTGCGGCGATCCCCATGATGAACAACGTGAAAGCGATCCCGTAAGCGTTTCCCTGCGCGCTGAAACTGTTCAGTGCCACAAGGTTCAGGCCGGCCCCGTTCATGATCAGCTCCATCGAGATGAGCATCCCGATCAGGGTGCGCCGGTACATGACGCCCAGAAGCCCGCACCCCAAAAGAAACAGGGCTATAAAGAGGTAAAGATGAAGATTGTTGTACAAAAGATTTCCCGTCATTTCAATTTTCCCGCAATTATATCGGATATTAGATACATCTGTAACGGCTTCGCAAAAAGCTCCAGAGGCAAGGCGCGCGACTCCGGAGGAGTGAGGCGTACTTTGGCGTACGCCGCAACGACGACGGGGGAAGCGCAACGCAGCATATGGGCTTTTTCCGAAGCCGTAACCGTCATTTTCTCTCCTTCGAGAACAGCGCCAGCATAATCGCGCCGATGATGCTCACGACAATGAGCAGGGAGATCAATTCAAAAGGCAGCGTCAGCTTGTCCAGAAATACCCTGCCCAGTTCCTGCGTGGTCACGATAAGAGGTTTGGCGCCGCTTGCGGCGCGGAAGCTCCCCATGATGATCCCTACCAGCACCAGCAGAGAGAGAAGGACAACAGCCAGCGCCGCAACAAATTTTTTCGGGGAGGTCCATTCCTTGGGCCTCAGGTACATGGGCCCCGCCAGCATGACGGCAAACGCAATAAGGATGGAAATGGCGCCCACGTAAATGAGAATCTGCATCATGGCCAGGAAGGGGGCATTGAGGTAGATATAGATGCCCGCGATGCCGAACATCGCCGTGACCAGACCGAACAGGGCGTAGATGAGGGAACCCGATAAAACCGCTGCGAGCGACCCCGCCAGTGTCGTTGCCATCACCGCTATGAAAATCCATTCTCCGGGAGTCATTGAACCTTGCTCCTCTTGAGCTGCTTGACCAGATCGAAATGGAAATCTTCTCGTTTGTAGCCGGCGCCGTTATAGTCGTGAGAAAACCCCAGCGCGTCGAAGGGGCAGACCTCCACACAGATGCCGCACTGGCTGCAGGTCGTATAATCCAGGAGATACTCGGTGGCGGTCTTTCGCTTTTCCCCTTCCCGCTTCTCTCCCTCCACTTTCTTGATCGATCCGGACGGGCAGCCTTTTACGCATATTCCGCAGGCGGTGCACTTGTTTTTCTCGGGGTTCTCGGCGTCGGCGAGCAGCTTGGTATGCCCGCGAAAGCGGGGGCTTATCGTCAATACCTCCCGCGGGTATTGACAGGTGACGACCGGCTGGAAAAAGGCCCGGATCGTCACGCCGAGGCCGGCGATAAGGGAGGCGGCGCCCTGGATGAATCCGTAAATCATATCTTCAGGAGTCCTCCGGTAATGAGTAGGTTTAAGAAGGCCAGGGGGATAAGCCCCTTCCATGCAAAATTCAGGAGCTGGTCAAAGCGCACCCGGGGATAGGTCCACCGAAGCCATATGATCACAAACACCAGCAGATAGGACTTCAGGAGAAACCACACGATGCCCGGCAGTACCGGTCCCTGGTAGCCCCCGAGAAAAAAAGTCGCCGCGATGGCGCTCACGATGAAGATGTTTGTGTACTCGGCCAGGAAGAACAGGGCAAATCGCATCCCCGAATATTCCGTATGGTAACCGGCGACCAGTTCGCTCTCCGCTTCGGGAAGATCGAATGGCGTCCGGTTGGTCTCGGCTACCCCGGCGATAAAATAGATGATAAAGGCCAGCGGCTGGATGACGACAAACCACAAGCCCTGCTGTTTTTCCACGATCTCCCTGAGGGACAGCGAATTGGCCAGCATGACCACCGGCAGAAGCGCCAGAAGCATGGGGATTTCGTAAGCGATATTCTGGGCCACGCTCCTGATGGCGCCGATCAGCGAGTACTTGTTTTCGGAACCCCATCCCGCCATGAGAATGGAAAGGATGGTGATCGATGAAAAGGCGAGGATCACCAGGATCCCCACATTGATGTCCGCGACCTGCAGTGAGGCGTCAAAGGGGATCACGATAAAGGAGACGAGCACGGGGACGAAGATCAGCGTGGGGGCGAGGTAGTATAGCGGCTTATCCACCTTCGCAGGGGTCAGGATTTCCTTCCCCAGGAGCTTGAGCGCGTCGGCAATGGGCTGGATGAGACCGAAGGGCCCCACCTCCTTGGGACCGATCCGCCGCTGCATGTGCCCGGCGATCTTCCTTTCCGCCCAGGTCAGCAGGAGGGCATTGACGACCACAAACAGCAGCACCCCGACAAGACCGATCACCATCTTGCCTGCATCCGACCCCGCCAATTTTAGCAGATCATTTACCATTCCCTGACTCACCTGTCTATTTCCGGTATCACAAGATCGAGACTCCCCAGGATGGCAACGGCGTCCGCCAGGAGCACCCCCTGGGCCAGTTCCGGGAAGATCATCAGATTGGAAAAAGAGGGAACGCGCCACTTCATCCGGAAGGGTCCGTCGCTTTCGTCGCTCACGATATATATCCCCAGCTCCCCGCGCGGTGTTTCCACAACCTGGTAGACATCACCCCGCGGCGGTTTGAGTTTTTTTGGCACCTTTTCCGCCATGAACGGGCCGCCGGGCAGTTTGGCAAGCGCCTGCTCGATGATCCGAAGGCTGTTTTCCATCTCGGCAATGCGTATCTTGTACGTGTCAAGGACATCGCCATGCCCTCCGACGGGGATATCGAATTCCAGTCCATCGTATGCCGAGTAGGATTCGATTTTCCTCAAATCGCACGCGATTCCGGCGGAGCGGAGGACCGGACCGGACACGCCGTACTTCCTGGCCTGCTCCTTGGCGATGGTTCCGATCCCTCTGGTCCGGTTGATGAAGATGACGTTTCCCGTGACGAGCTTTTCATAGAGTGAAAAGCGGCTCCACATCCGTTTCACGAAGGCCCTGGTCCCCGCGATAAACTCGTCGTCCACGTCGTTGTAAAGTCCGCCGAACCGGAAATAGCAGTAGGTCAGCCTCGATCCAGCGACCCCTTCCAGCACATCGAGGATCTGCTCCCTGTCATCGAAAACGAACAGGAAGGGGGTGAGCGCCCCCAGGTCGGCCAGATAGGCGCCGACCCACAAAAGGTGACTGCAGATCCTGTTGAGCTCCGTGGCAATGATCCGCACGAACTTGGCCCGGTCCGGAACGGGGATGGCGCATAACCTTTCCACGGCCAACACATATCCCAGGTTGAAGGACATGGCCCCCAGGTAATCCATCCGGCCGGTATTGGGCAGGAACTGCTGGTAGGTCCTGTTCTCCGCCATTTTTTCGTGCATGCGGTGCAGATAGCCGAGTACCGGTTCGGCCCGCTCGATATATTCCCCGTCCATCTTCAGCACCACCCGTAAAACGCCGTGGGTGCTGGGATGCTGGGGGCCCAGATTGATAAAGAAGGTATCTTCCTCTTCCCCGGGCTTGAAGGAATCGAGCCGCGCCTGGTCTTCGGAAGGGACAGGAACCTTGGTCTTCCGCATCGGATAGTGATCGATGCCGTTGTGGAGGAAGAGATACGCCATGTTGGGGTGTCCCGTAAAGAGGACGCCATAAAATTCATGGATTTCCCGTTCGTACCAGTATGCGGAGGCGTATTGGGCTGCGATGCTCGGGGCGACGGGATGCTCCGGATCGATCTTCAGGGCGACCTTCACGCGGCAGGGCGCCAGATGTGTGTTGAATAAGTAGACCAGTTCGAGATAATCGGTATAATCCGTGCAGAGCAGGCATTCCAGGTAAAATCGCTTTTCGTCAAAAAAGCCGACCACACCCGACAGCTTATCCGGACTTGTCTCCAGGGCGCAGTGATACCCTTTCTCAGTATAGGAGACTTCGACCGGCTCGGCGCCCATGACACGCGCTTTGATCTCTTCAATAAGACCGTTCACCACGCACTCTCGACCCGGGGGAATCTTCGAGTCCCCGTTATTTTTTCTTCCAGCTTCAGGAAACCTTCCAGAAGCGCTTCCGGTCTCGGCGGACATCCCGGAACATACACATCGACCGGGACAAGAAGATCAACTCCCTCCACAAGATTGTACTGCCCTTCAAAAACGAAGGGCCCCCCCGAAATGGCGCAGTTGCCCATCGCGATGACCCATTTCGGAGAAGGCATCTGTTCATAGAGGGTGGTAAGGACCGGGGCCATCTTCTTGGTGACCGTCCCGGTGACAATCATCAAATCCCCCTGGCGCGGCGAGGCTCTAAAGACACCCGCCCCGAACCTGTCCAGGTCGAAACGGGACATGGCGGCAGCCATCATCTCGATCGCGCAACAGGCCAGGCCGAAGGTCACCGGCCAGAGCGAGTTCGCCCTCGCCAGGTCGAGGACTTTTTCTACCAAGGCGAATTTTACCGGGATAATTTCCTTTTCCAGGTGAAAACCCCTTTCCCCCATGCATAAATGACGGCAAGAGCAAGTATAAGAACAAAAGCCAGCAGGGCGTAGAATTCGGACATCGCTCCCCCGCGCGTGTAACTCAGCGCCACGGGGAAGAGGTAGAGAATATCCACGTCAAAGGCGATAAAAATCAGGGCATAAATATAATAGGCTATACTGTAACGAATCCAGGAGCTGCCGTAAGGCGCGATCCCGCACTCGTACGTGGCGAGCGTGTTTGCGCCCTTCGTCCTCGGCGCCAGGATATAGGCAATGAAGATGGGGATGAGCGTGAACAGGACGGCGACAACCGCGAATAGCAAAACAGGGGAAAATTGGTTCAATATATCCATGACGGCCCCGTGTACGATGAGCTTGCTGTAAAGCGCGGGGAGTATATAGTAAAGATCTCGTTTGTGTGTCAAGATAATTTTCAGAAAAAAGTTTATCCCCTTTCGCTGATGGATTCGTAAAGAGTCGCGTTTCTCCGCACTTAGCTGGAGTGGATCGGTTTTAGAGGCATTACGGGGTCCTGTTGCCGGACCGGAATATTCTCTTGACACGCCTTATCGTGTGATGCTACCAAATGGCCGATTCCATACGATTAGGTATATTGGCGAGTCTTCCCAGCCGGTTCGGTCAGGCGGTACGGGCGACGGCCGATCAGATCCGGGAAAATGAGGGACAGCTCCCTATTTTTCGTTGAAAATAGGGAGCTGTCCCCATTTTCCATTTTCCGTGAAGGTGCTGCGCTGCGGGGGCAGAGGCAAGGGGACAGATTTCAAATCAGCCCCCTCCCCCAAATCTCCAATGCGTGCTTCCATGACATGATTTCCAGGTTGTGCAAAGGTCGCGGGGAGTGAATATCCATATGAACATGTCTCAGGCTGTCAGTAAAATGCTGAAGGGTTCCGGTGTGAAATTCATGTTCGGCATACCGGGAGGCGGGAGCTCGGCCGATCTGATCAACACTTCTGAAGATGAAGGAATACCATTTATCTTGACGCAGCATGAAACGGCCGCTGCGATTATGGCGGGTGTGGTCGGGGATGTGACCGGAGTTCCGGGCGTCTGTGTTTCCACCTTGGGACCGGGCGCTTTGAATCTCTGCAATGGGTTGGCTCAAGCCTTCCTGGACAGGTCCCCTGTGGTTGCCTTTACGGATCGGTACGGGTCCGAGTTGGTCGATCTGGCCTACAGGCAAAAGATAGTTCATGGCGATCTCTTCAAACCTTTCACGAAACTGTCGGTAGGACTGACGAAAACCAACTGGTCTGAAATGCTGGCCCGGGGATTTCGGGTGGCGAACATGCCGAGAAAAGGTTCGGTGCATATCGATTTTCCGAACGATCTGTCGCAGTCCGCGGTATCCGGTTCGGCAAATGCCGTAGGTCCGGAGGAATTCTGGCCGGAGGTCAATGAAAAGCATTTAAAATCAGGTTTGGAAAGGATTCGCAGGGCAAAAAGACCGGTTCTCATCGTCGGGCTGGGTATCACTGCGGCGAAGGCGGAAGTATACGGGCATTTGAGACGATTTGTGGAGAGGTTTCATATCCCGACGTTTAAAACGGCAAAAGTAAAGGGTTCGCTCCCGGACAACCATACCTGGTCGCTCGGGGTGTTCATGGGGGGGAACCTCGAGCAGCCGTTGATCGAGAAGAGCGATCTTTTAATCGTCATCGGATTGGATCCGGTGGAATTGCTTCCGAAAAAATGGAGTTACCGGCAGCCGATCGTTTATATGGATATGGTTCCCAACACCGAAGAAACCTATCATGCCGATATCGAACTGGTCGGAGAGATCGGTTCCACTCTGCAGAGGCTCAATGACGAAGGTGTTGATGGGGAATCCGATTGGCAGAGCGAAGAGATCAGCGCATACAGGGAAAATACCAAGGAGTCGCTCGTTTTCAAGGTTGACGGTCTTTCGGCGCTCCAGGTCATTCGCACGGCCCGCGAGCTGACCCCGGAGGAGGCGCTCTTGACGATCGATGTCGGCGCGAACAAGCTTTTGGTCATCGAGCTCTGGGATGCCTATATGCCCGGGAGTTTCTTCATGTCCAACGGACTGGCGACGATGGGATACGCCCTTCCGGCCGCATTGGCGCTGCAGTTGCTTCACCCCGACAGAAAGGTCGTGTCGCTTTGCGGAGACGGAGGGTTCATGATGCGACTTCCCGAATTGGCGACGGCGATGCGATACCGGTTGCCCATCGTGATCGTCGTATTTTCGGACGGCAGGTTGAGTCTCATCGACGTCAAGGAGCTCAAGAAGGGTTATCCCGTGCCGCGGGGGACGGATTTTACACGGCCGAATTATTGCGATCTGGGCAGGAGCTTCGGCATCCCGACCTGGAGCGCGGATACCGACGAGGAGTTGAGGGGGGCTCTGATCGCCGCGTTCAATTCCAACGATGGTTTGCCGAAACTGATCGAGGCGAGGATAGACCCTTCGTGCTATCCGCAGCAGTTTGACGCAGTAAGGGAGTTGTAGCGAAAAATGAGGAGAAGGGCCTCGATGAAGGGTTGACTGACAATAAACACAAGCCCCATAAGAAAGGAGATACTTATGTCGAACATGAAATCAGCGCACTCCAGGATCTTCCGAACACTGATTGCACTATGTGCAGCGATCGCCGTCTTTGCGACGGCATCCGTCTTTGCGGCTGACTCCTACCCGAGTAAACCGCTACGGCTCATCATTCCGTTCCCGCCGGGCGGGAGCAACGATATCGTCGGGCGCCTGATCGCCACCAAATTGTCTGAAAACCTCGGTAAGCAGGTGGTCGTCGACAACCGCGGCGGCGCGGGGGGCGTTATCGGCACGGAAATGGCCGCAAAGGCGGAGCCGGACGGATATACGCTGTTGATTGTTTCCGCTGCATACGCCTATAATCCCTCGCTCTATAAGCTGCCGTTCGATCCGGCGAAGGCATTTACCCCGATCGCGAAGCTGGGGAGCGGACCGAACTCGCTTACCGTCCATCCGAGCGTACCGGCCAAGACGGTCAAGGAGCTTATAGATCTCGCGAAACAAAAACCTGGTGAACTGATCTGCGCATGTGCGGGCGTCGGCAGCTTTCAGCATATGGGGGTGGAGCTCTTCAAGATGATGGCGGGCATCGATTTCAAGATCGTGCAGTTCAAGGGGGGTGGTCCGGCGATGACCGATCAGCTTGGAGGTCACAGCCACTTCTCGCTCGGCTCGCTCATTCAGACGATACCCCATGTTCAGTCCGGAAAATTCAGGATTCTGGGCACCGGCGGGGCGAAGCGCAGCAGTATACTGCCCAATGTGCCGACCATTGCGGAGGCGGGCGTTCCCGGGTATGAAGCGACCAACTGGTGGGGGATACTCGCGCCTGCCGGCACGCCGGCTCCGGTCGTCGAAAGATTGAACAAAGAGATCAAGACCCTCCTGGCTTCGGATGAAGTCAAGAAGCTGTTCCAGAAAAATGGGGCGGATGTGGATTATATAGGAGCGGCCGAGTTCGGTCCATTTATTGCCGGAGAGATGACCAAATGGGCTAAGGTCGTCAAAGAGGCCAATATCAAAGTAAAGTAGACGGAGCTCATGACGATGCTTGATTTGCGAAAGAATAAAAATTTCTGGGCTGGAATGATGATGATCGCGATCGGGGTCGGGGCGATGTTCATTTCCCGTAATTATCAATTCGGCTCCGCTCTGCGAATGGGACCGGGTTTCTTCCCGACCATTCTGAGCGGAATCCTGATCGTCTTCGGCGTCTGCATCACGGCCGTGGGACTGCGAAGCGGCGAGAAGATCCAGGGCAATGTATCGCTCCGCGCCTTGCTCCTGCTGCCCCTCTCCCTGGTTCTGTTCGGCATCCTGCAGGAACTGGCGGGCTTTATACCGGCCCTGACAGCCCTGATCTTTGTATCGGCGGCGGCAGGCAAGGAGTTCAAGTGGGGGGAGGTGCTTTCGCTCACTGTGCTGCTGACATTGGCCTCGACGGCCCTGTTCATCTGGGGCCTCGGACTGCCATACCCGCTGATCAAGGGATTCTAACCGGGAGAGCACCCCGTTGACCCCGCCCACAGGCCGGGGTCAACGGGGTGCAATACACCGGCCACATCGTTACCGGGAAGCCCTGCCCTACGGGAGGGAGGCTTCGCAAGGAGATCGTCATGGAACTGTTTCACAATCTTGCTTTCGGGTTCGGCGTTGCGCTGTCGCTTCAGAACCTGTTGTACTGCTTCATCGGTGTGCTGGTGGGTACTTTGATCGGCGTTCTTCCCGGCATCGGGCCGATGGCGACGATCGCGATGCTGCTGCCTCTGACCTACAACGTCCCGCCGGTCGCGGCGATGATCATGCTGGCCGGTATTTATTACGGCGCCATGTACGGCGGCTCGACCACCTCGATCCTGGTGAACCTCCCGGGCGAGACCGCGTCGGTGATCACCTGCATCGACGGCTACCAGATGGCGCGACAGGGACGCGCGGGTGTGGCGCTTGCAATTGCGGCTATCGGGTCTTTCTTCGCCGGCACGATATGCACGCTGATCGTCGCCATGTTCGGTCCGCCGCTCGCGAATATGGCGCTGAAGTTCGGTTCGCCGGAATACTTTTCGTTGATGCTGATGGGGTTGGTGACTGCGGCGGTGCTCGCCCAGGGCGACATGCTCAAGTCGCTCGCCATGGTGGTGCTGGGTTTGTTGCTGGGCATTGTCGGCTCCGACGTCGATTCCGGCATCAAGCGTTTCTGCTTCGGCGCATTTGAACTGGCGGACGGTATCGGTTTTGTGATCATCGCCGTGGGGGTGTTTGCGGTGGGCGAAATCATCAGCAACCTCAGCGATCCGGAGGAGCGTGTGGTCTTCACCTCCAAGGTGGGGAGTCTCTACCCGACGCTGAAAGACATCAAGCAATCCATCGCCCCGATCCTGAGAGGGACGGGGCTCGGCGCGTTCCTCGGCATTCTGCCGGGTACCACGCCGTCGATCGCCACGTTCGCGGCTTACATGATCGAGAAAAAGGTCGCCAAGGACCCGTCGCGCTTCGGCCACGGCGCGATCGAGGGGGTGGCAGCGCCCGAAGCTGCCAATAACGCGGACGCGCAGTGCAAGTTCATCCCGATGCTCACGCTGGGGATTCCCGCGAGCGGGACGATGGCGCTGATGCTCGGCGCGCTCATGATCCACGGCATCACGCCCGGCCCGGGGGTGATGACCAGCAAACCGGATCTGTTCTGGGGGATGATCGCGAGCATGTGGATCGGCAACCTGATGCTTGTCATCCTCAACCTGCCGCTGATCGGCATGTGGGTAAGCCTGCTGAAGGTGCCCTATCGCCTTCTCTTCCCCGCCATCATGGTGTTTTCCGCCATCGGCATCTACAGCACGAACAACGCCTCGTTCGATGTCTATCTTGCGGCGCTCTTCGGCGTCCTCGGGATCGCCTGGAGGATGTTCGGGTGCAGCCCGGTTCCGATGCTGCTCGGGTTTGTGCTGGGGCCGATGATGGAGGAAAACCTGCGGCGGGCTCTGCAGGTCTCGAACGGAGATCCCACAGTGTTAATCACGCGGCCGATCAGCCTCGCGTTCATCGTCGTTTCGGTCCTGATCCTTGTCGTTATGATGATGCCGTCTGTGAAAAAGCGGCGGGGCGATATCACCGGCTGACGTGTGGCGCAGTGAGAAAAAGGAAATCAAGGCTACCATCGCCAGGGAAAAACGCTCATGATTCCTGATAATATCCGCCTGCTCAGCCTTCCGCCATATTCCCCGGAGCTCAACCCCGTGGAGCATATCTGGGATGATTTGCGGGAAAAGGAAAGAAGAAGATCAGTGCGTCATAGGCAGCGATCGATGAAATGGTTGAGGGCTGCCTCAAAGCTCATTCGGATCTCGTGACGCATACATTCCCGCTTGAGCAATTCTCTGCCGCGCTGAACATCCGATTAAAAATTCTCGGTAAGTAAAAATACTCGATTTACAACTTTTTGATCTAGGGTATTATACATATGGCGGCTTTGAGGTGGCGGACATTTTCCGTCAACACGGCCCTGCGTATAGAGAATCCCATAGGTTGCCCCGCACCCATCTGCCAGACCCATAAATAGAGCGAAAGCAATGCCAAAATTCATGACCGAACCAGACGTGCAAGGAAAGACTTCCATAGATTAATGGAACAGGTTCCATAGCCGCTCCTCCATAACACGCAGCGAAAAATAAAACACTTCCCACCCGTATGAAATAAGAAGTTGTGTATTCATGATGTTATAACCTGTCACTGTATTCGCTGATTACTGGCATGTATCGTGCAGTTGTGAGTCTACGGTATAAAGATCCAACCGCAGAGAATGTTCGCAAGTTGTAGGATCTTATTTGAGGGGTGTCGATCTGTGACATACCCTTTGATAGCGATGATGAGCAACACCATTTTATAAAATACGAGATGCTGCGATGTGCGTATTGAGTCTATTCAACCGGATGTCAACAAATAGAGAATCACAGAGTCTTCGTGGTGATTATCACCCTCATAGACCAGATCTTAAATGATAGACTCCAGTTGACAGACAAGACGGCATAGGCGGCTCTCGTCTTCTGGTCTTAATTTGGACGGAAGCACAACCTTCAAAATGGCATTCATTATAAGTGATTGACGGTAATTAGGAATCAGCAGGGGCGTATTTTTGAAAGTTTTTTACATTACTTTACCCAGGGACGCCAGAATATTTCCTGACACCCCTATTTTCCCCCACTTCGTCTCAACCCAAAGGTCGGTGTCGGGGAATATATCAATACGTTTCTTGCATTTCGGACAAGTAAGGCCATATCCGTATTGTAAAACCGCAAACACCTTTTCACAGTACGGGCAAATACCGGTGTCCTCCATTTGTCCCTCCTTTTTATGTTACTTACTAGATTTTCCTCTTAGGTTTCTCTTCGTAAGAAAGGAATTATGACGTTCCATCGTTGTTTAACCAATACTATAGGCTTTTTGTACTCACCGTTAGCCATCTGTAATAGATGTCTTGATTCATGCGCTTTGCCGCTCTTCGTAGCATCAAAACGCATAGAAACCAATGCTTGGCACACCAAGAATTTTTTTGTGGCGGATTGATACGACAGACCGGCCTGTTTGTCAAGAAGATTTTGTCGGTAGTATATTGTGTCGAAATAGGGGGGCAGAAGCTGAAAACCCTGCCGATTGCAAGTGGTCATCATCAACGCGGGTGTAAGGCCATACAATGGCCTCGATATTCCTTGATTTCAACGGGAATATCCCCGATAATAGCCACGATTCTCAAAGGGTTGTCCATTGAAGTTCCGGAGATATGCAAGCTGTCGAGAGGGTTTGTGCAACCCAGTTTTTACATCGGCTAAGCATCGCATCGAGATAAGTCATCATTCATGTAGGGGAGGCCCGCCATGACCAGGAAGAAAAAAGAGATTCAGAAGAAGGTTCAGGCGCCGCTCGCCGAGCTTATCGAGCCGCCACCGTCTATGGCGGAAGCCGATCCGGAGGATATGTCGGTTTCGACCCCGGCGGACAAGTCCGTGGGGGGACAGATTTCAGAGTTATTGGGGACAGATTTAATAGAGGAGGCCGATCCGGTAAAATCAGACGCGCTCCCGGCGGCGGACACATTCAGCCACGAGCAGGCGGGCTTCCCCATCGTCGGCATCGGCGCCTCGGCCGGGGGGCTGGCGGCGTTCGAGGCGTTCTTTTCCGCCATGCCCGCCGACGCCGATCCCGGCATGGCCTTTGTGCTGGTGCAGCACCTGGCCCCGGATCACAAGAGCATCCTTACCGACCTGGTAAGACGTTACACGCGGATGCAGGTTTACGAGGTCGAGGACGGGATGGCAGTCCGGCCCAACTGCGCCTACATCATCCCGCCCAACCGGGACATGGCCTTCCTGAACGGCGCCCTGCAGTTGTTGGAACAGACCTCTCCCCGCGGCATGCGCCTGCCCATTGACTTTTTCTTCCGTTCCCTGGCCCAGGACCAGCGCGAGCGGGCCATCTGCATTGTGTTCTCCGGCACCGGCAGCGACGGCACGCAGGGCATCCGGGCGATCAAGGGCGAGGGGGGCATGATCATGGTGCAGAACCCCGAATCCGCGGAATACGACGGCATGCCCCGGAGCGCCATCGCCACGGGCCTTACGGACTATATCCTGCCGGTGGCGGAGATGCCCGCCCAGCTCATCGCCTACGTCGCCAACATCTTTGGCAAAAGGCCCCGCACGTTCTCTCCCCCGGCCCCCAAGGCGGAAGATGCGCTGAAAAAGATCTGTGTCCTGCTGCGCGACCAGACGGGCCATGACTTTTCCCTCTACAAGCAGAAGACCATGGTCCGTCGCGTGGAGCGGCGCATGGCCGTCCATCAGATCGACCGGCTGGACGGGTACGTGCGCTACCTGCAGAAAAATCCGGCGGAGGGGGAAGCCCTCTTTCGCGATCTTCTGATCGGCGTCACCGGTTTTTTCCGGGACCCCGAAGCCTTTACGGCCCTCGAGGAAAAGGTGATTCCGCAGCTCTTTGCCGGCAAGTCCGCAGGCGCAGCGATCCGCGTCTGGTCGCCGGGATGCTCCACCGGCGAGGAGGCCTATTCCCTCGCCATTCTCCTCCAGGAGCGCTTGGAGGCGCTGAAACAGACCTTCACGGTGCAGGTGTTCGCCACGGACATTGATGGTCGGGCCATCGATGTGGCCCGGGCCGGCGTTTACCCTGCCGGCATCGCCGCCGACGTCACGCCGGAGAGACTCGCACGCTTTTTTTCCCATGACCCGGAGGTTGGCGTTTACCGCATCCAGAAAGGCATCCGCGAACTGCTGGTCGTTTCCGAACAGGACTTGATCAAAGACCCGCCTTTTTCCAAGCTCGACCTGATCAGTTGCCGGAACCTGATGATCTATATGGGCGCTGAGTTGCAGAAGAAGATCATCCCTCTGTTCCACTATGCCTTGAACCCCGGAGGCGCCCTTTTTCTGGGAACCTCCGAGACGGTGGGGGAATTTCTGGACCTCTTTCACCCGCTGGATCACAAATTGAAGCTCTATCAGCGCAAAGGAGAGGCCCAGGGCGCGCACCGCCCGGCGCTGGGAAGGTTTATCCCGCCCCTGACAGCGGACGGGGCTGCCCCGAGGCCGGCAAAAGCAGAGCGCAGCGAAGCGAGCAAGGTCCCCCTGCGCGAGCTTGCCGAGCAGGCCCTGATCAACGAATACACCCCGGCCAGCGTGGTCGTCAACGAGAGCGGCGATATCCTCTATGTCCACGGCCGGACGGGGAAATACCTGGAACCGGCCCCCGGTGACGCCGGGATGAACATCACGAAAATGGCCCGGGAGGGATTGCGGCTGGAGCTGGCCGCGGCCCTGCGCAAAGCGGCGGCCCGCAAAGAGACGGTGCGCTACCCGGATCTGCGGGTCAAAACCAACGGTGATTTCATCAACGTCCATCTGATGGTCCGGCCGCTGACCGCAGGCCCCTTCGATCCTGCGACAGGCTTAGGGCCGGTTGGGGAGAAGGGCCGGCCGGAGGCAACCGCCGCCGGTCTGTTCCTGGTCAGCTTTGAGGATGCGCCGGCGGCAAAGG
>Ga0154452_1074_pt1 | contig 30477 bp, 22 predicted proteins | sample RifGroC2_FD_105645 | JGI IMG/M metagenome (GOLD analysis project Ga0154452, IMG submission 105645) | Syntrophus sp. GWC2_56_31 | reverse complement strand
GGCCGGCGGTCAGCTTCGCCCGCTGCCGGATCTTCCCGCGCGGCGACTCGATGACCACCCATTCCCCGTCGACGATGCCCTCTTTGGCGGCGGTGTCGGGGTGAATCTCGACCACCGGGTCGCGGTGCAGTTCCCGGGTCCACGAGAGTTGCCTGTTCTCGGCGTGGAAGAAGCCCGGCTGCCGCGCACCGGTAATGAGCGTATAGGGGAATTGTGAATTCAGGTCGGGCCGGCTCACCGGGCTCTCGGGCGGCTCGCGGAACTGGGGTAGCGGATCGTATCCCCACTTTTCGAGGAGCGTGGAGTAGAGCTCGAACTTGCGCGTCGGCGTAGAGAATCCGCTCTGGCGGTACTTGAAGTAGGCCACTTCGCCCCGCGTTCGGTCCTGCTTCTTGAACTCCTGCCAGGTAACGCCCATAGGTTCGAGAATGTAATCGAGGCCGCCCTCGAAGGTGTCCCACCAGTGCTCCCCCTGGCCGACGCGGTGGGCCAGGTCGTTGAGCATGTCGTGGTCCGAGCGGCATTCGCCGATCTGGACCACCTTGCGGCGGGTAAGGAGCCAGCCGTGGCGCTTCCAGAAATCGCCCAGGTAATCCATTTCGAGCCACGTGGCCGCGGGCAGAACGATGTCGGCGAGCTCGGCCGTGGGCGTGATGAAGAAGTCGGCCACGGCCATGAAATCCACCTTCTGCAGGGCCCGGTAGATCTCCTTGGCGTTGGCGCGGGTCATGAGGGGGTTGGAGCTGATGAAGAAGAGCGCCTTCACGGGATAGGGCTTCTCGGTGACGATGGCGTCCCAGACGTACTTGGGGTTGATGATGGCGAAGTGGCCGGCGAGCCGGAAACGGTCGCCGCCGAGGCGTTTTGCGGCCTGCTCTTTGGAGAGCGCCTTGTGCGCGCCGAACTCGGCCACATTGCGGATCCTGGCGGTCTTGAAGAGCACCTGCCCTCCGGGGGCATCGATGTTCCCGGTGATGCCCATCAGGGCCATCAGGACCCGGTTGTTGTCGGCGCAGGTCACCTGCTGCTCGATGGCCACGCCCCACTGGATGGCGCCGGGCTTCGTGGTTGCGTAGAGGCGCGCGGCTTCCGCAATCTTCTCGCGCGGAACGCCGGTGATCGCCTCCACGCGATCCAGCGGGTATTCGGCCACCCTCTCCACGAACGGCGCCCAGCCGTGGACGTAGCTCTCGACGAACGCTTTGTCGTAGAGGTTCTCCCGGACGATGACGTTCGCCATCCCGAGCGCCAGGGCCGTGTCGGTGCCGGGCCGCAGCTGAAGCCACACGTCGGCTCGGGCGGCGGCCCGCGTAAGCCGGGGGTCTACGACGATGAGCTTCGCCCCGGCGTCGAGGGCCTGCGAGAACGGCTCCCCTTTATAGCAGTCGGGGTTCGAGATCACGACGTTGTTTCCCCAGATCATGATGCACTTGGGGAAGTTGTCGTAGTCGGCAATGGGATTGGAACCACACGTAATGATGCTTGTCGCGATTCGAGGGCCGTAGCAGAAATGACCCGCCGTCAGCACGTTGGGGCTGCCGAAGTAGTTCGAGAACCGGTAGATGGCAGCCTCGTTCTCCCGGCCGGTGCCGTACCCGAGCACCACCGATTCCGCGCCGAACTCGGCTTTGCTGCGAAGCATCCGTTCGGCGATGGTGTCGAGCGCCTCGTCCCAGGAGATCCGCTCCCACCGGCCGCTTCCCTTGGGACCGACTCGCTTGACCGGGTGGGTGAGGCGGTCGGGGTGGTAGACGAGCTGGGTCGACGCGATGCCCTTGCTGCACAGGGTGCCGTGGTTGATCGGGCAGTCGGGGTCGCCGGCGATCTTGGCGATCCGGCCGTCCTTCACGTACACAAATACGCCGCAACCGCCGTGGCACATCCGGCAGTGGCTCTTGACCATCGCGTCATACCCGTAGACCGACATCTCGCGGTCTACGTTCGAATAGCTGAACCCTTTCAACGCAACATCCTCGCAACATCATCATTGATAAGAGGTCGCTTTTTCCTGGATCGAGGATACGGGGAGCGGTTTTGTATGTCAAGGAGATCTTGTCACAATAACGGGTAACTCGACCAAATGGTGATCTGATTTCTCAAAACTTTCACCCCTCGAAAGCTATATCTTATCAAACAAGCCGGTCATTCCTGCACCGCCCCAGCACGATCGGCAGGGGGAATCAGTTCTTGGAGCAACTTTCTGGTCGGCTGGGGAAAGTTATTGGCCAGCAGATCCAGCCTTTGTCTGTCCAGAAGCGCGAGATCCAGTTCGTCCCGAAGGGGGATCGACTTGCGCAGGTAGATGGTATCGAGCAGGGCCTTCTCCGGAAGGGCCAGGTTGAAGCCACCCCGGGTCTCGAAACCGGTGAAAAGGCGAGCGGCAAGATGCGAAAATTCGATCGTCACCCCGCCATATGGGAGGTTCCGGGCCGAACCGACCGCCGTGCTGAGCGTGAGCACCGTGCAGACCACCGGGGATTGCAGGAGCACACCGTGGAGATTGAGCGCCCACTCGCAGGAGATGTAGGACGGGGTGCGCAGATAGCAGGCGACCTCCTCGATTTCCGGCCAATTCTTCAGGAAGGCGTTGACATACACCCCCCTGGCGATGCGCTCGACCAGCCCGCTTTTCAGCGCCCGCGTCAGAAAGACATTGGCGTTGCCGGTGAATTTCTCCACATCGGCGTAACGGAAGAGCTGCGGCAACTGCTGGAGAATTTTCACCGCTGTCACGGCAGAGTCACCCCCATCTTCTGCAATTCCGCAAACAACGATTGAAGCACGGCGAGGAAAGAGGCGTATTCTTCCGCCTGATGAACCGCAAGGACTTCCCGCGGCAAAAACCGGGAAAGATCCTCCCGGATCGCCGTTTTCAGTTCCTCCCGCACCTCGGGCGAAAGGTCTGCAAAAAAATGAAGCCCCCGCGCGGCTCGAAACGGCCAGGCATACATACCGAATTTTCTTTCGATTATCTCCCTGTCGGCAGCCGCATTACACGCCGTCCGCAGATACCAGAGATCGAAGACATCGCGACCCTTGAGGTAGCGTCGTTCCAGAAGCGCGCGGATCTTGTCGGAGAGAATCTCCGGAAGGTTTTCCGCCACCAGTACGGCATTGGGACGCGGCACACGGAAGTCGCCGGAAGTAATCAGATAAGAAACGGCCGGAAGCGACGACAGAATATAGTTCTTCGTTTCCGGACGGCTCTCTTTCCGGATACCCTCGAACTCAAGCTTGACGGAGATCTTTTCCCGGGAGGCCACCGACCGGTAGTCCATGACGAGCTTCAGGGTATCCGTCCGGGTCGTTTTGTCGGACATGGTCAAAGCGCCCGGTCCGAAATGGGGGACCATCGACTTTTCCACCGCCTTCAGCATTCGATTTAGCTTCGACCGAACGACATCGGCGCCGAGAGGCGTCACAAAATCCAGGTCCTCGGAAAACCGGCTCCCTCCATAGCACCACCGAAGCGCCGTACCCCCCCGGAAGATCAGATCACGACTTCCCGGCAGGGAGTAGAGTTGATGCAGAAGGATCAACTGGGCGACCTCGGCCTTCCGGACATATGTCTCACGGTAGTTCTTCATAATGGTTTACATTATAATACATTTTGGTATTGTTTTGTAAACAAATATTTTAGCTCTGGAGATGGAACTATCCTAAAATATCCCTCCGAGGGTTCCCGCATAACCGGTAAGCTCCACATATCCTTCGACGGCCACCTCTTTTCCCTGCGATGTGCCGTTGCCCGTAACGGCCCCTTCCCAGTACGTAATGGGCATCGCTGCGGTTGTAACGAGCTCCTGCCCGGCGACGAGAGGGTTCACGGTCACGTCGATGGAGGCGCCGGGAATTCGGATTCGCCAAGCCGCCGGGTATCTCCCGGCGCTTTTGCCGCTTTTCCAGCGAGACAGGACGGTCGTTTCGATGCCGGAAAGGCGCAGGTGGCGCGAGGTCCCGTCACGCTCCACCAGGGTGCCCGAGGATTCTTTCTCCACCGCACCGTCCTTCTTTCGAAGGTAATAAACCATCAGGTCCCTGCCGTCGCTCAGGTGGAGCGCAAACCAGTCCCAGCCCGCCTGGTCTTGTGTCATCTGGTTGGAGCCGAATTCCTGGTCGAACCAGCTCGTGCCGCTGACCGCCACGGGGGCCGTCATCCCCGGGACGCCGATCGTCCCTTCGGTCTTGAGATCCGTGAAGGAATAATAGAAAGAGGCCTTCCCCAATCCCGGCCCTTTTTTGCTCAATCCCCGCTCACCGTGGAAAACGACGGGTTTGGCCGGCGTAAGGCGAAGCGCAAGCGCCATCTCTCTATGGGAGGCCATGAGGTCGATACGCTTGCCTTCCATCGCTGCCGACCAGCCAAGAACGCGCACATTTATCCCTTTCTCCTTCGCCCCCGCCAGGTCCGGTCCCGCGCGGGAGACGCGCTCCGCGTGGTGAAAGGCATTCCTTGTTCCATCCGTCAGGGCAAAGTGGGCAAGGTAAATGTCCCGTATCGACCAGGCATTCACCGGCCGCCTGGGTTGCAACGCCAGGCCGTAACGGAAGAAAGTCAACTGGTATCCGTATTTGTTTCTCCTGCCGTCCTGAAGATTTCCCGTGAAATACCACCATTCGGTTCGGTACTGGGGATGGCTGCCGTGGTCTCGCGGAAAGGACCACTGCCGGGGCATTGTCGCCTCCTTCCACCTCTCCGCACCGAGACATCTCGGGGGAATAAACCCGAAAACCAGGACCGCGACCACAACGGCAATAAGACCTTTGCGTAGCTTGGAAATCATAAAACTTTCATCACGCTCATTCCTCCCGGATCTGCATGGCGGGGTACTTGCGAAAGACCGACCAAACCGGATAGGCGGCCGCGGCAAGGCTCGCCGCCAGGGCCGTCAGCGCCGTCACCAGATAGGGCTGCGGGGTAAAATGGTAAAAGACCGTCCAGTTGAAGCTTTGCAGATTGATGACTTTGATGAGGATCAGGGCGAACGCGGTCCCGACGAGCGTGCTCGTGGCAAAGCTGATAAAGCCCATCGCCACGCTTTCGGCAATGGTCATGCGGACCATGTCGCCGGTCGAAAAACCCAGGGCGCGGTAGATCCCGAATTCCTTGCGTCTCTCGACGAACAGCGTCATCAGCGCCCCGGCGATGCCGAAAAAAGCCACGATGACGGCAAGGACGCGCATCGACCGCGTCACGGCGAATGTACCGTCAAAGATATCGAGTATCCGTTTATGGAACTCTTCCCTGGTGGCGACAGGAAGGCCTCGGACCAGCGCCCTGTGTTTCACCTCATCGATGATCTGCCTCCGGTTGGGGTTTGTCACGTCGATGAAGATGCCCAGACTGTTGATGGTTCTGTCGCGAAAGAGCTTCAGGTATGTGGAGCGGTCCATCATGATGACCCCGTGCTCGGTCGAATAATCATAGAATACGCCCGTGACGGCTAGGTCGCTCGGCCCGTCGGCGCCCTCAAGGGAGATCCGGTCGCCCTTTTTGACTCCGAAGCGCCGGGAAAAACTCTCGGAGACGATGACGCTCCCCCGCTTGACCGGCTCCCAGTTCTCGCCGCCGCCCTCGAACCAGACAAACCGGTCGTATCGCTGGAGGACCGACGCGTCGATGGAGGTGATGGAAGCCGGCTTTCCCCGGAAGGTGATCGGGACATTGCGAAAGATATCGATGCCGCCGATGCCCTGGATCGCTCCGAGCTCTTCATAGAAATCCTCCGGCACGTTCACGTCGCCCTTTGTCGAGATATAAAGATCGCCGCGGAGCTGACTGTTCATCCACCATACGACGGATTGGCGGAAGCTGTCGATCATTGCGCCCAGGCCGATGGACAGGGAAAGGGCGATCATGAAGGCGGCTACCGCAACCGACGTCCGGCCCAGGTTTTCCCTGATATTCCCGACGGCAATCTTCCCGGAGAGGCCCATCGCCACCGAAAAAAGCGGCTTCAAGACGGGCACCGAAAGGACGATCGCCAGGCCGGTAAAAAGACTGGCGCCGATGAGGAAAGCGAAGACGCCGGCAAAACCCACATAGACGTGCCGGGAAGCAAGCCCGAAAAGGATTCCGGCGACGACCAGGCAAAGCACCCCCAAAAGCGCGATGTTCTTCGTCTTTGTTGGGGCGCTGCGGGATGCGGTTCTACCCTGCAGGACGCGGACGGGTTGAACGCGGCCCAGTTCCAGAAGCGACGGCAGGCAGCCGACGAGGCTCGCCGCCGCGCCGAGAAAGATGCCGCCGGCGAGGTTCAAGAAGGACCATGGAAGCGCGGCAGGCTTGAGGAAAAAATACAGGCTGCTGATGGCGTTGCCGACCACCTTCACAAGAAACCCGCTCAACAGGAAACCGAGGACCCCGCCGAGGGCGCCGCCCGCCGCGCCGAGGAGCAGGACTTCGACCAGAAAAGCGGCTGCGATCTGACGGCGCGAAGCGCCGATGGCCAGAAGAATCCCGGCGTCCCTGCGCCTGCTCACCACGGCGAACATGGCCGTATTGTAGATGAGGAAGACGCCGACAAAAAGGGCGAAGAGCGAAAGGACCTGGAGGTTGAGCTCGAAGGCGCCGAGCAGCGCCGCCAGGGTCTCTGCCTTCTGGTGATTGGACTCGATCTTGAACCCCCTGACCCAACGGGCGCGGAACGGATCGTCGTCGATGATCACCATATCGACACGGTCGATGGCGCCGCGCATGCCGAAAAGCTCCTGGGCGTGGCCGATATCGGCGACGATCAGGGGCTCCCCTGTGGGGTTGGGAAAGACGTATACCACCCGCAGGGGTCCCTGCGATGTCTTGAAGATGCTGCCCGCTGACAGACCCAGACGCTTCGCGGTGCCCGCATCGACCAGAACGGCCCCGGGATCGAAGAGAAAGGAAGTGAATATCTTCCGCCTCACATCGCCGCTCTCGGATTCGCCGATCCGGTCCGCGATGGACCGGATCTCCCTGTCCAGAAAAGGGTCCAGGCCCAGGAGGCGGATCCTTTCACCCCCTTCGATCCGCACCTGCCGGTCGATGACGGGGGCAACCGTTCTGACCGCTGGATCGGTCAGTAGCCCCGCCAGGACCTTTTCCTCCAGCGGACCGGTGGGGCGCTCTAACGTGTGCGTCGCCCCGCCGCGGAGAAAATCGACAGCGCCCTCAATGCTCTTCAGTGCCGACCGGGAGGCCAGCATCATGCCCACCGCCGCTGTGACACCGACGGCGATCCCGAGGAGTTGGAGCGCGCTCAGGCCCCTCCGTCTGACGATGTAGCGCAGGAATGACCGGATGACGCTCTTCAATGGGCAAGCGCCTCGCAGGTACTTACTTCGACGATCCTGCCGTCCGTCATGCGCAGGATCCTGTCGGCGTATTCGCAGGTATTGAGCGCGTGACTCACCATGATCAGGGTGGTTCCGGCGGCGCGGCACGTCTCCACGAGCAGGGCAAGGATCTGCGTTCCCGTTGCGGAGTCCAGATTGCCCGTCGGTTCGTCGGCAAGGATGATGGACGGTTTTTTGACGAGTGCCCGTGCGATGGCCACGCGCTGCTGCTCCCCACCCGAGAGTTCATGGGGATAACGGTTCTCTTTGCCGCGGAGGTCCACCAGGGCCAGCGTTTCAAGGGCGGGTTTCGCATCGGCGACACCGGTCAGTTCGAGTGCGAGATAGACATTCTCTAGAGCGGTCAACGTCGGCAGGAGGTTGAAGAACTGGAATACGAAGCCCAGTTTGTTGCGCCGAAGAAGGGTCCTGCCCGCTTCGCCGAGCACGGCCAGGTCCTGGCCGTCGATCTCGATGCGGCCTTTCGTGGGCATGTCCAGTCCCGCAATAAGGTTGAGGTAAGTGGTCTTGCCCGAACCGCTCTTCCCGAAAAGGACGACGATCTGGCCCCTTTGGATATCCAGATCGACACCGCGAATCGCCGCACCGTCATGCCCCTGAACCTCATACCGTTTCCACAGGCCATATGTCCGGATGATCGACTCCCCCATATCCCAATCACACTAAGGCAGGCGGCCTTCCTTGCGGAGTTTGTTCAGGATTTGCTGTATCTGCGGCAGGGTCTCCGCGGCGGCTTTTTCCCCTTCGAGGATCGCCTCGTGCCGCCTGTCGAAGTCGCTTGAGTTGATGTGGCTCACCCGGGGGCGGATGACCACGTCGGCATTCCTGATCTGCACCTCCGCGATTTTCGCATACATGATATCGATCGACTGGAGGATCGTCTCCAGTATCCCCTGAGGAAGGGTTTTCGCCACGCCGGCGGAAATGTCCACGGCGATCACGACATCGGCGCCTGCTTTTCTCGCGGCATTCACGGGAACGGGGCTCACCAGGCCTCCGTCCACATAGGATTTGTCCCCGATCCGGACCGGCTGGAAGACCCCCGGGATGGAGCAGCTCGCCCGGACGGCCTTCCCGGTATTCCCTGTCACGAAAACAACCTCTTCACCGGTCTGGACGTTTGTCGCGACCGCCCTAAAGCGGATCTTCAATCGTTCAATCGCGGCATTCTGCACCGCCTTGTTGACGAAACTCTCAAGTTTTTCCCCCCGGATGAAACCGTTATCCGGAATAGTCAAGTCTACCACTTCATCTTTCTGGATGGCGAGGGCCATTTTCTGGACATGGAAGGCGTCGATGCCCGAGGCGTAGATGCTCCCTACAAAGCTCCCCGCACTCGTCCCAACGATCAGGTGGATCGGAACTTTTTGCGCTTCGAGAACCTTAAGGACGCCCACGTGCGCAAATCCCCGGGAAACGCCTGCGCCGAGAACGACGGCGACTTTCGCCGGCTGCGGCGGAGGCGGGGGGATCGTCTTTGGCAGGCAGGCAACCTCAAGAAGGAGGCCCAGGACAAGAGCCGCCCGAATGAGGGGTTTCATCCCTTGTCCTCCCTGTCAGCCTCGTCATCCGCCGGGCCGATTTCCAGAGCAAGCGCCAACTCCGCATCATCAGGAAGCTCTTCGGGTATATCGCCGTTTTCCCGCTCCTCTTCCCGCTCGGCGCGGGCGACCCCGACCAGTTTTTCGTTCTCGTCGAGATCGATCAGACGCACCCCCTGGGTGCTCCGATGGATAACGCGCACCTCTTCGGCGCGCATGCGGATGATCCGGCCCGCGTCGCTGATCAGCACGATGTCTTCGTTTCCGGTGACCTGGAGGATGCCGGAGACATCGCCCACCTTGTCGGTCTTCAGATTGATCGTCCCCTTCCCGCCCCGGGACTGGAGGCGGTATTCGGCGATCTCGGTCCGTTTTCCGTACCCCTTTTCGGAGACGGTGAGAATGGTGTTCCCTTCGGTCGGGATCTCCATCCCGACAACGCGGTCGGTAGCGGCCATCATGATTCCCCTGACGCCGCGGGCCGTCCGGCCCATATCGCGGACATCATCCTCCTTGAAACGGATCGACTTGCCCTTCCGGGTGCCGAGGAAGATGTCCTGGTTCCCGATGGTAAGCTGGACATCGATCAGATCGTCCCCTTCGTCGACGGAGATGGCGATGATCCCGCCCGCGCGGGGGTTGGAGAAGGCCGACAGCTCCGTCTTCTTGATCGTTCCTTGCCGGGTCACCATGACCACCGATTTGTCCCCGGTGAACTCCCGGATGGCCTGAACAGCGGCGACGCGCTCCCCTTCCACCATGTTGATAAGATTGACGATCGCCTTCCCCTTGGCGGCCCGCCCGGCCTGCGGGATCTGGTAGACCTTCAACCAGTAGACCCTGCCTTTGCTGGTAAAGATCAGGAGGTAATGGTGGGTGGAGGCGACGAAGATACGCTCCACGAAATCCTCTTCCTTCATCCCCATCCCGATCTTGCCTTTGCCGCCCCGGCGCTGGCTTTTGTAGAGGCTCACGGGGTTTCTTTTGATGTAGCCCGCGTGTGAGACGGTGACGACCATGTCCTCTTCGACAATCATGTCCTCGATATCGATGTCCTCGGAGCTCATGACGATTTCCGTCCGGCGTTCGTCCCCGTAGCGCGCCTTGATCTCCTCAAGCTCCGCGACGATCACATCGAGGACCTTCTGCGGGTCTTCGAGTATCCCCTGAAGTTTGAGGATCAGTGCGGAGATCTCGGTGTATTCCGCATCGATCTTGTCTCGCTCCAGACCCGTCAGTCTCTGGAGGCGCATGTCTAGAATCGCCTTCGCCTGGGCTTCGCTCAGGCCGAACCGGCTGCAGAGGGCGGCGGACGCCTCCTGCGGGTTCGCGGAGGCTTTGATGACAGCGATCACCTCGTCGATCCGATCGAGGGCGATGATCAGCCCTTCGAGGATGTGGGCCCGCTCCCGCGCCTTCATCAGATCGAAGGTCGTGCGCCGGATGACGACCTCTTTGCGGAACGTCAGAAAACTCTGGAGGACCTCCTTGAGGTTGAACACCCGGGGCTGGCCCCGGTCGATGGCCAGCATGATGATCCCGAAGGTGGACTCCATCTGGGTGTGTTTATAGAGCTGGTTTAAGATGACCGCGGAGATCTCGTCCCGCTTCAGGTCGATAACGACGCGGATCCCCTCACGGTCCGATTCATCTCTCAGGTCGGTGATCCCGCTGATCTTTTTCTCCTTGACGAGCTCCGATATCTTCTCGATGAGGTTCGCCTTGTTCACCTGGTAGGGAAGCTCGGTGACAACGATGCTCTCCCGGTCATTCCGGGCGTTCTTCTCGATCAGGGCCCGGGCCCTGACCCTGATGATCCCCCGTCCCGTCCGGTAGGCGGAGATGATCCCCTCCCGGCCGTTGATGAACCCGGCCGTCGGGAAATCAGGCCCCGGGATATGGTGGATGAGCCCGTCAACCGTGATATCGGGGTCCCGGATCAGCGCGATGGTCCCGTCGATCACCTCCCGGAGATTGTGCGGCGGGATATTGGTGGCCACGCCGACGGCGATGCCCCCGGTGCCGTTGAGCAGCAAAAGGGGGATCTTCGCCGGGAGAACCGTCGGTTCTTCCAGGGATTCATCGTAGTTGGGGACGAAATTGACAGTGTTCTTCTCCAGATCTCCCAATAGCTCTTCGGAGATCCTGGACATCCGGACCTCCGTGTACCGCATGGCGGCCGGCGGATCCCCGTCGATGGAGCCGAAGTTCCCCTGGCCGTCGACGAGGAGGTAGCGCATCGAGAAATCCTGGGCCATCCGGACCATCGTATCGTACGCCGCCGTATCCCCGTGGGGATGGTATTTACCGATGATATCCCCGACGATCCTCGCCGATTTCTTGTAGGGCTTGTTCCAGCGGTTCCCCATCTCGTGCATGGCGAACAGGACCCGGCGGTGGACCGGCTTTAAGCCGTCCCGGACGTCGGGGATCGCCCGACCGATGATGACGCTCATCGCATAGTCCATGTAGGACTTCTTCATCTCGTCTTCGATGTTAATCGCGATATTCTTTTCGAACAGGTTGTCCATCAAAATCAAATTCTCCTTAAATCATTGACCATGACCACCCGAACAAGGACGGGATCATGATCACCTTTTAATATATTCACAAAGTGATCTTCCGGGGGCGGCTTCGTAAAAAGCGCCAGAGGCAAGGCGCGCGACTCCTGAGGAATGAGGCGTACTGTTTCGTACGCCGCAATGACGAAGGAGGAAGCGCAACGCAGCATATGGACTTTTTACGAAGCCGCCGTTACACGTCAAGATTAGAGGCGTAGAGGGCGTTTTTATAGATGAAATCGCGCCGAGGTTCCACCTGATCCCCCATGAGGGTGGTAAATATCTCATCCGCCGCCACGACATCCTCGATCCGCACCTGAAGCAGCGTCCGCTTCTCCGGGTTCATCGTGGTTTCCCAGAGCTGCTCCGGATTCATCTCGCCGAGGCCTTTGTAACGCTGGACAGTGTACCCCTTCTTCCCGGCCCCGATCACGTAGTCGATCAGAGACGCCATGGTGTCGACGGTCTCGACCTTTGCCTCCCCGCCTGTCTCGGCCTCCTCGATAGCGCTCACCCGATACGGGGCTTCTCCCAGCGCGGTAATCTGTGCCAAAAGCGCTTTGATCTCAAGGAATTTCGGAAGTTTCAGTATGTCCCGGTCGATACTGGTGGTCGAGGTTTGATTGTGACTCCGGCTGCGGAAAACAGCCTTCCAGCTCCCATGTTCCTGATCCATCTCTGTGTGGAATCCCTCGAGGCGATCACCAAGGGCCATACCCGTCCGTCTGGCGACCTTGTTCAACGCCTCTTCGGTACGAAAATCCTCCTCTGCGAGGGCCGGGTCTCCGGCGAGGAGGCGTATGATATTCCTGTTCTTCTCCTCCTTTTCGAACCTGTCGAGGATCGTCTCGATCCGCATCGCCTTACGGATATGGTCAAGCAGCCTTTTTCCGGTCATCGTTTGGGGCGTTCCGTTCCCGGTCAGGAGCCGGACACGGCTCACGCCGCTGTCGAGGACATAGTTATTCATCGTCTCTTCATTGTGAATATAGATCTCCTGTTTACGGTCGCTTATCTTGAACAGCGGCGGTTGAGCGATGTAGAGATAACCTCTCTCGATCAATTCCTTCATCTGGCGGAAAAAGAAGGTCAGAAGCAGTGTCCGGATGTGCAGGCCGTCCACATCGGCATCGGTCATGATGATGACCTTATGGTACCGGAGCTTGCTGATGTCCTGGTCGTCGTTTCCTATCCCCGAACCGAGGGCGGTGATAATCACTTTGAGCTCCTCGTTCTGGAGCATCTTGTCGAAACGGGCCTTTTCGACGTTGAGAACCTTGCCGCGCAAAGGCAGGATTGCCTGATTCTTCCTGTCTCTTCCCTGTTTGGCCGAGCCCCCTGCCGAATCCCCCTCCACCAGGTAAATCTCACTCCTGGACGGGTCCCGCTCCTGACAGTCGGCTAGTTTTCCCGGGAGAGCACCGACCTCAAGGGCGGTCTTCCTCCTGGTCAGTTCGCGGGCGCGCCGCGCCGCCTCGCGTGCCCGGGCGGCATCCAGGCATTTACCCATAAGCTGTCGACCAACAGCGGGATTTTCTTCCAGATAGCTGCTGATTTTATCATAGACAATCCCCTCGACAAGACCCTTCACTTCGCTGTTCCCGAGTTTTGTCTTGGTCTGCCCTTCGAACTGCGGATTCCGGATCTTGATGCTGATGACGCAGGCCAGACCCTCGCGGAGGTCTTCCCCTTTCAGCGATTCTTTACCATTTTTTAGGATGTTGCTGCTCACGGCGTAGTTGTTGAACGCCCTTGTGAGGGCAGAGCGGAAACCGATCAGGTGCGTTCCCCCTTCGGTCGTGTTGATACTGTTGGCAAAGGAAAAGATGTTTTCCGTATAGGTATCGTTATACTGGAGAGCGACCTCGACCAAACAGTCTTCCCTGCTGCCGGTGATGTAAATAGGGTTTTTGTGAAGAACCTTCTTATTGCGATTGATGTATTCGACAAAGGAAACGATCCCGCCTTTATAAAAAAACTCGCTTGTCCGGTCGCTCCTCTCGTCGATAAGGGTGATCCTGACCCCAGAATTCAAAAAGGAAAGCTCGCGGAAGCGATTAGAGAGCGTATCGTAATTGAACTCCGTCTCCTCAAAGATCGACTCATCCGGCTTGAAGGTAATCTTTGTACCCCTACCCTTTGTCTTGCCAACCATTTCCAAAGGCGCTTTCGGAACCCCCCGAACATAGGACTGGTTGTAGACGCCTCCCTCGCGCCTCACCTCCAACTCCAGATACATGGAAAGCGCGTTGACCACCGAAACGCCCACACCATGAAGACCGCCGGAAATTTTATAACTCTCGTTGGAAAATTTAGCCCCGGCATGGAGCTTCGTCAGCGCCACCTCCGCTGCGGAAACACCCTCCGTTTTGTGCAAATCCACCGGAATTCCACGACCGTTGTCATCAACCATGATACTGTTGTCCATCCTGATCTTGACGACAATCAAATCGCAGAAACCGGCTGAAGCCTCATCGATACTGTTATCCACCACTTCATATACCAGATGGTGGAGACCATCTTTTCCTGTACTTCCGATGTACATCGCCGGACGCTTCCGAACCGCTTCCAGCCCTTCCAATACCTTGATGCTATCGGCGCCATAGCTTTCTGCTTCTTTAGTATTTCCTTGAAGTCCTTTATCTATTTCCATTTATCCTCTCAAAAAATAAGTACTTTTTACAACTTCAGCGGCATCACAATACAGAAGTAATTTTCATTGCCAACCGCCCGGATCACCGCCGGCTTCATCGCCATACCAATCTCAAAATCCACCCACTCCTCATCAATAACATCAATAGCATCGATCAAATAGGTCACATTATAACCGACACTTCTCTCTTCTCCCTGATAGGAAACCTCTATTTCATCATTGGCCTCCCCCACATCCGGATTGTTAGAATTCATGACCATTCTATCATTCGAAAGAGTAATAATCACACCACTGTAACGGTCAGAAGAAATAACGCTCATCCGTCGCAAGGCATGCAGAAACGTATTCTTTCCCACTCCTACGACTACCCCTTTCTCCGAAGGAATGACACGCCTGTAATCCGGATACTCACCGTCAATCAAACTGACCTTAAGAAGTGAATGATCGGTTTTCAACGTACAGGCCCCCTTATTGATCCCAATGAACACATCACCGGTTTCCTCCTCTACAAGTCTACGAATCTCGCTCAGCCCTTTACGTGGTATGATAATCCCCTTATCCATGCTTAAAAAATCCTTTTCCTCTTCCCCGACATCTGCTTTCATCACCGCAAGACGGTGACCATCCGTTGCCACCATCCGAATAAATGAGGCTTCGCCGACACGATCCGTTTCAAAAAAAACACCGGTGAGGTTTTTTCTCATTTCATCAGTAGATATTGCAAAGGCCGTCTTGCGAATCATTTCTCCGAGAAGAGCCCCCTTGATTTTGTGCATGGGAAGCCCCTCCTGATCCTCCACCGTCGGATAATCCGCCGCCGGTATCCCGGGTATCCGGAAGACCTCTTTCTTGCATGTCAGGATCACCACATCTTTGTCGGTCTTTGACACATGGATACTCTCTCCCTGAATCTCACGAACCATCTCATGGAGTTTCTTCGCCGATAGGGTGATATCCCCTTCCCTGATAATTTCCGCTTCATAATCCGCCACAAGCCCGATTTCCCTATCCGCAGCAATAATCTTGATTCGACCCTGCTGCGTTCGTATCAAAAGGTTGCTCAGTATCGGCATGGTCGTTTTTTTCTCCACAATCCCGAGTGTCTTCTGAATACCCTTTAAGAACATATTCTTGTTGATATTAAATTCCATAATTTTCCCATCCTTTCCGGTCTGTAAACAGCCAATATTATCCTTTAGAAAGTGTATTATATAAAAAAACAGTAGTAGTAACAGGTCCTGTTCATGCTGTTCATAAAGATAAAAATAATCCTTTAAACCCCATTATAGCCCCAGTAAATTTGTGGATAGACACGTTGTATATTCTCTCATGTTTTGTTCAGGAGCGTCGAGTTAAGTTCCTCAAGGGTCTCCACGATCGTCCTGTCGGTTTCTTTTAATCGTTTTATTTTATTATGGGCATAGATTACTGTTGAATGATCTCTTCCTCCAATTTTGGTTCCAATATCGGGAAAAGAGCAGTTGGTCAGCTCACGGGCCAGAAACATGCATATCTGTCGGGCAAAGACAAGCGACTTATTTTTCTTGGGAGATTTTATATCGGTAATCTTGATATTCAGCTTGGTCGCGACGGCTTTGACGATCTCCTCAACCGTGATATCAAGCTTCTCTTCATGGCGGAGCAGTCTTTTTAGAACCGCCTTAACCAGGTCCAGATCGATCTCGCGGCCGGTCAGGGAAGAGTATGCGGCGATGCGTACCAAGTAACCTTCCAGCTCTCTGATATTCGTCTCTGCCTGTGAAGCAATGTAGAGGGCCACATTCCCCGGTAGTGTGATCTTGTTCTCCTGAGCCTTCTTTTCCAGAATGGCGATCTTGGTCTCTATCTCCGGTGGTTGAATGTCGGCGATCAATCCCCATTCGAAGCGGGACCTCAACCGTCCCTCAAGATTAGGGATATCCTTTGGAAACTTGTCACTCGTCACGACAATCTGTTTTCCGGCGTCGTGGAGGGTGTTGAAGGTATGGAAAAATTCCTCCTGCGTCCGCTCTTTTCCGGCAATGAACTGGATATCGTCAATGAGAATGCAATCGATATTCCTGAATTTTTCACGGAATTTAGGCATCTTGTCATAGCGGATGGAATTTATGAGCTCGTTCATAAAGACCTCTGCTGAGACATAGATCACGTTCATATCAGGAAAGAATGCCAAGGTTTTGAGTCCAATGGCATTGAGAAGATGGGTCTTGCCCAGTCCCACACCGCCATAAATGAAGAGGGGATTGTAATTTTTTGCCGGCTGCTCGGCGACGGCCACCGAGGCAGCATGGGCAAATTGATTGCAGGCGCCCACAACAAAACGGTCGAAGCTGTAATTCGGATTCAGTGTGGAATTTGCTTTTGCAGGGGCCGCTTTTTTGGGAGCTTTTTTCTCATTGACCGACGCGCTTCCCATTTTTTCCCCTGAGGCACCCCGACTTTTTTCCTGTTCCACAAAAATAGTCACCTGAAGCGGTACGCCTGCCGCGGACTTTATTGATTCCCGGATCAGATCAAAATAGTTCTCAACCAACCAGTCGCGGATAAAGCGGTTGGGAACAGCGAGACGTATCTGGTCCCCTTCCATGGCGTTGATCCGGATCGGGCATATCCAGGTCTCAAAGTTCTGCTGGTTGATGTTTTCCTTAATTATTTTAACTACTTTTTCCCAGAGTATTTCCAAAATTCACAACCTTATGCACAATTTTATCCACACCTGTGGATAATTTTCCCCTTACCTACTGCCTATCGAGGAGCAGCAGAGCCAAACGGTTCAGCTCCTCACTATTGGTATAGCGGATTTCGATGGCCCCCGCTCTTTTCCCGGGGCGGATCTGAACGGCTGTGAGAAAGCGAGAGGAGAGTTCCCGTTCCAGGTCCGTCAGAAAAGTATCCTTTACATTTACATTGGATCTCTTTCCGACAGCAGCTTTTTTTAGATGATGAATCAGACGCTCCGTATCCCGGACATTGAGCCCTCTTTGTTGTATAACCTTTAACGCACCGATCTGTTCGCCGGGCTGATCGATTGCGAGCAGCGCCCGGGCGTGACCGGCTGTGATGCCCTTTCCGATCAGCGCCTGCTTCACCGCCTCCGGCAATTTCAGCAGCCTGACCGTGTTGGCGATAGTGGAACGATCCTTCCCGACGCGGACGGCAATCTCTTCCTGGGAGAGAGAAAAGTGAGTCATCAGAGTCTGATAGGCGTTCGCCTCCTCGACGGGATTGAGATCCTCACGCTGAATGTTTTCGATCAGCGAAATCTCAGCGACTTCCCGGTCATCGGCGTTGCGGATAATGATGGGAACATCCTTCAGGCCGGCTGCCTGTGCCGCCCTCCATCTCCTCTCGCCGGCGATGATCTCGTAGCCAGTCTCCGATTTTCGCACAATGATCGGCTGAATAATGCCGCTCTTTTTCACAGAAGCGACGAGCTCTTGCTGGTCCGCGTCGTTGAATGCACGCCTCGGCTGAAACCGGTTTGGGGTCAGTTCCTCAATGCCGCAGAGAGTAAAGGCCGGTTTGTCGCCGATATTGCTGAGAAGGTCTGGAAACATCGCCCCAAGTCCCTTGCCGAGAGAGTGTTTTGGCGGCATCATATCCTCCCGCTGCTGATAATCTCTTGAGCCAGTTCCATATAAGAGATCGCGCCACGTGATTTTATATCATAGAGAATGATAGGAAGTCCATGACTCGGGCTTTCCGACAGCCGCACATTTCGTGGAATGACCGTCTGAAAGACCCGGTCCCCAAAGTTTTCTCGAACATCTTCGCTGACCCGGCGTGACAAAAGATTACGCGAGTCGTGCATGGTCAGGAGGATTCCCCCCAGTGCCAGGGTGGGATTCAATCTGGCCTTGATCAGCCCCATCGTGTTCAGCAGGTGCCCCAGTCCCTCCATTGCAAAATACTCGCACTGCATGGGCACGATCAGGTAGTCCGAGGCGACAAGGGCGTTCACCGTGAGAAACCCGAGGGACGGCGGACAGTCGATGATCACATATTCATAGGGCGTCTCCAGATTCCTCAGCAGATTTCTGAGTCTTTTTTCCCGATCAGCAAGCGAGATGAACTCCACCTCAACCCCGACCAGGTCCTGATTGGCGGGGACCAGATCCAGATGGGGAATCTGAGTCCCGATAATGACCTCCCTCAGGGGGACCTGGTCGATGAGGCAGTGATAGAGATTCTTGTCCCGGACAACCGCGCCCTCGATTCCCATGCCGCTGGTGGCATTGCCCTGGGAATCGGAATCGATAAGCAAGGTCCGCTTCTCCGCCGCTCCCAGAGACGCCGCGAGGTTGATGGCCGTTGTGGTTTTACCCACGCCCCCTTTTTGATTGGCCATACATATGATTTTACGCATCATTTAATAAAATGATCCCCGCATCATGGTGGTTTAAAAACGAGAATTCTCAAGTAGCACAAATCTAGCGATATGGAAAGTTTTTTTATCGGGTAATTTAGAAGGAAAGACGCTTATAAATAATTATTTTTCTTGAAAAATTTGTGCCAGGCAGGCGGCTGTCCAGACAGGCAGTGAGGATCATGCCGGTGGCGTTCAAAACCGCCCTTGCCTCATCCATCTCCTCTTGTGGATCGGGACCTTTCAGGGCGATCAATAACCCCTCCGGTTTAAGAAAAAAAGAAGCCATCCGGAGAAGTTCCGGAAGTTTGAAGACCGCCCGAGAGATCACGGTATCGTATGCACCTGCACAGGCCGTCTCGCCGATCAGGGCAGCGACACGTTCCCGGATGATGGAGACATTGTCGAGGCAGAGAGTTCGGACGATATGCGCAAGAAAGGAGGTCTTCTTCCGCGAGGACTCCACGAGTGTCAAATGCAGGTTTGGAAGGGCGATTCGGAGAGGGATGCCGGGAAAGCCGCCCCCGCTCCCGATATCGATCAGAAGACCCTCCCGTTTTTCTATCCACGGCGCCGGTGTCAATGAATCGACAAAATGACGGATCACGATCTCCCGTGACGTCGCTTGGGAAACGAGATTGATCCGCTGGTTCCAGAGGAGAAGCTCTCGATGATACAGGGCGAAGAGGTCCATTTCAGCCTGTCCGAGGGGAACGCCGACCGCCGCCGCCCCTTCGGAAAGGGCATGTATTAATGTTTTGTCCACACCTTCTTGTGACAGAGCATTTCGCTCGTGTCAACCTCTTCCTATCCATCACTCTTTTTTTGCACTGATGAATTCAAAGGGATTGTCGCCTGAGAATCCATTTTTTATGGCAACAGCACGATGCATGCAAAAGTTCTCACACAAGCGGCACCCGTTGCAAAGAGCGGCGCTGAAAAACAGATCCCGGTCATCACCGCTACTTTCTATCTTCAATGCTCCGGTAGGGCACATCCCGATGCATGCAAAACAATTGTTACACGTATCTGTTGCAGCGACGGTATAGTAATAATTTTTTAGCAGAGCCTTTCGGGTTTGTTCCGACGCAATCTCTAAAGCCCTGTTTAACAGCTCTCTTTTGAAAGGCAGTGTTTTTGCTGAATATGCCTGCATCGCTTTGCTGTGATCTTCTTTGCCGAAAAGCCCTGCCGCCCTTATAAAGGTCAAGTTTTTAATCACCTTGAAAAAACCGCGCCTGTCATAGGAGACATCCTGAAAATCAAGGTCTTTTTTATTCTTGATTAATCGTACCTTATCAACCGCTCCCATAGAGATCTTTGCTTCAACAGTATTAATCCTTTTTTCAAGGGCGGCGACAATAAAACTGTTTCTGCAATCCGCGCATCCCGATAGATCAAGCTGGAGGGGGTTATTCATTAAAACAGAAATCGCTACGAGATGCTCTTCGGATAACAATCCGAAACAGAAGGTCTTTTCATGAGAAGGGGTTTTTACATTCGCCCTGCAGCCCAGAACAGGCATCCCGACGGAGAACGGGATTTTTTTAAGTTTGTCGATCAGGGAATAAAAATCTAAACCTTTTATTTCAAAACAATCGGAATGGCATGATGAAACGCACAACATACACTCAGAGCATTTGTTCGCCGCTATCGCCACATCTTCAGATATCGAAATGGCATTGAAGCGGCATTGTTCGATGCATCTAGTGCATGAGTTCCGGTTAAACCGCATCCTCAGACATCGGGAACGGTCGGCCGAAATGCCCGCTTCGGCGTTTAATGCCCGAGCTATGATTTTTTCTTTTATCATGGTCGGCGTGGACCGGCCTTTGCGCTCAGCTCTTCCGGAATATCGTCTCCCGGATGCGCTTTTTCAATAAAGGCGGATACACAATCCGCAAGGTTCGTGTAAAATTCATTATCCGTGCCCTCTTTTATTTTATCGCAAAAAGGGTTAACCCATTTCCGAAGAAAGCCGTCGAAGAATAACCCCTGCGTTTTTATATAATCAAGCGCAGCATCCCATTGAGATTTTTCGAGCGCCTCTGTCTCTTTGAATATCAGGTAATACATAAATTCCATCTCTACCGTGATATGGTCGGGGAGATTCCTGAATTCGCTGTCCATGGAAAGTCCATGTTCCTCATAGAGTTTGATCACTTCCATGGTAGAATCGCCCATTACCATATTTTTTCCGTCAAGATACACAGAACCAAAAGGCGGCGCCAATAGCTCATTTGGACCGACAAAGAGTTTTGCATAAGCAACAAGAAGGTCTTCTTCGCTGTATTTCAAAAAGGCATTTTCCATTTCTAATACATGCGCTGCAATATCAGGAGAAATCGGCCTCAGCAATCCTTCAAGGTTATTAAAAAATTCTTCCTGAACGCATATCTCTTTCTGCGGTTGATAAAAACAGGCGGACAGAAGCCTGTAACAGTCGCCTCTTCTCTTTTCCTTTAGAATGAAATCACCGATTTTCACTTTGGATACACCTCATAAAATAAAGGTGGGACTGCCTTTGAAACAGTCCCACTCTCGAAATTCTAAAGGACCGTTACTTTTTTTTAGCTGCTGCGTTTTTAGCAGACTCTTTCTTTGCTTCAGCTCTAAAGGCCCTTATGTAAAACACATTGGGCTGTGTGCCTTTTTCTCCAGGCTTTAAAAGTTCGCCTTTGTTGTTCTTAAGCTGAACGGCCTTGTGTTTCTTGAGCAGCTTGCTTATCTCGCTGTTCGGGTCGCTCTTGTCGCCGAATGTCCTTGCCTTTGAAGGGCACGATGCGACACAGTATGGCTGTTCGCCGTTCAGCACTCTGTGCTCACAGAATACGCACTTCTCAACCTTGCCTTTTTCTCTTATATTGGCATAGTCGGAGTGTTTATACATGGTGCGGTGCGGCGGCGTATCGCCTGCTTTCCTGGAAATTTCCTCTCCCGAAGCTGTGCAACCGGGGATCGCCTCTTTCTTGTCTCTGTAAAACGGATGCACTTCATCTGAGAAGTCATTGAAGCTTATTACGCTGTATGCGGCCGTGGACTTGTCCACATCTTCGGCGCTGTAAGGGCATGCCTGCTGGCACTGGCGGCAGCCGATGCACCTTTCCATGTTGTGGATCGTCATGCCGTTTTCATGCTTGTGCATGGCCTTGGGAGTTACCGGGCACGCCTTCACGCAAGGCGCGTCCGTACAGTGATTACAGAGAACAGGTCTTGGGGTGAACTTAACGTTCGGGAATTTGCCTTCCGTTGTCCTTACAAAATCCGCCCAGTTAAAGGTCTGTCCCTTAGCCCTGTCTTGAGTATTGTTCTCTGTCTTGCATGAGAGGGCGCATACGCCGCAGCCTACACACTTCTGTAAATCTAAAACCATTCCGTACTTTGGCATTTATAATATCCTCCTTTCCTTCTCCTTCAAGCCTTAGCGATTTGAATGCCGGTAAATCCGCCGTTTCTTACATTAGCGCCGCTCAAGCGTTCCGTATCAAAGGGCATTATCTCGTTGTTGTTGACGCCCCTCGGGGTCTTGCCGAACTCCTTTGCTCCCACCTTGCCGTATGCCCAGTGTCCCTGGCCGTAACATTTGGCAACGGTGCCCGGACGGATGCCTTCCCATAGCTTGGCTTTTATCATGTAACTTCCTGTTACAGAGGTTACTTTGACCATATCTCCGTTTTTAATGCCGAGCTTTGAGGCGTCAGCGGGGTTGAGCTGAATGACGTCTTCATGGCTTTCATCTCCAATGTCAACCTTCTTAAACTCATAGTACCACGGAAGGTTCTGGCTTCTGCCTTCCCTGTTGAGCCTTGACTTGTAATCAATGAAGGCGAACGGATACTCCTTAACCTCTCCATGTCTGAAAGGAGGCTCATAATGAGGCACAAAGGCGTGCTCTCCTTTGGCCGTGTAATTACAGGTCTTAAGAATGTCATCCGTATCGGTCTTATGCTTCTCTGCATGTCCCTTCAGCGCCTTCTTCAATGTCTCGCTATAGAATTCAAATTTTTTGGTCACTGTTTTGAACTTGCCGCCCCAGCGCTGCTTGTATTCGTAAGGGTTAGAGTTCCATACGCCGCGCTGCCGGTAATCATCCCAGCCGTTAATCTTGTCGCCTATTTTAGCGCCGGCCGCACTCCAGGCAGGATGCGTATAATATTTTACTGAATAGAGAGCGAATTCCTGTCCTGTCCGTGGGGAAAGGCCGGTCTCGGGGTCTTTGTACTCATTGACAAGACAGTCATAAAGATTGGAGAAGCCTCTCTCTTTCAGTTTCTCAGCGATGAGGAAAGGGATCTCTGTCTCATCATGCTTGACATCCCACATCGGCTCAACAACAGGCTGTATGAGCGCCACGTGAGCGTACCTGTTTTGTTTCTGCTTTACATAGGCCCATTTCTCAAACATGGTAATCCTTGCGGGAAGGACTATATCTGCATATTGCGTCATCTCGGATGCATTGGTGGTGATATGGGCAAAGAAAGGCAACTGCTCCATCGCTTTTTCCCATCTCTGCGCGCCTGTGCAGGAGAAGGTGAAGTTATTCATATAACCGATAGCCATTTTGATTTCATAAGGATTTTTCTCCAGCATACCGGTAGCGACGTTATTCGCGATAGAACCGCCGCCGGATTTGCCCCCGTTAAGGGCAGGTAATGCCTTAGCTCCCCTCTGGTCTATCTTTTTCATTTTGCCGTGCTTTTTTGCTGTTTCATCCAGATATTTGTCGAGTTTCGGCATACTGTTTGCCGCCTGCTTTGCTCCGCCGAGGGTCCCGCCCACATTATCAACCGCACCGAGAAGCCCGTTCAGGGCATGTACAGCCATGGCGCTGTAGCCGCCCCTTACCTGCATTGCGGCGCCGGGGCCGAGCCATACTGCCACATTGGGAGCAGCCTTGCCCATTCCCTTTGCAACCCTGATTATCTGCTCTTTCGGGATGCCTGTAAGCGGGGCAGCCCACTCAGGGGTTCTGTCCTTGAGTTCAAGGTTCCACCATTTTACAAGGCCGTGGGTCTCCTTCTCGGAAAAAGCTGCCTCATCAACGATCTGACCTGCCTTAAAAAGGTTCTTGCCGTCTTTAAAATCTCCCACAAATTCCTTGCTCCAGAGTCCTTCCGTAAGGATCACATGGGCAAAGGCTGTTGCAAGGGCGCCGTCCTGACCCGGTATTATCGGAAGCCACTCGTGAGCCTTTGTGGCGGTTGTCTGCATTCTCGGGTCAACAACGGCAACAGTGGCGTTATCAAGCATATCGCCGAACCTTTTGATTATTGCAGGAACCATCCTGTTTGAGTTTAAAGGGTCGCACCCCCACATCACTACATATTTCGAATTGGACACATCGTAGTCCCTGTAACCCCACATGCCTTCGGTATAATATGCGCCGAAGTTTTCAGCCTCCGCGCAGAGTGAACTGTGGGATATATTGTTCGGTGAGCCGTATACCTTTGTCATTACATCATAGATAACATCCCTCATGTACGAATATCTGCCGCGCAAAAGCATGTACTTTTCAGAATCGCCGCTTTTCCTCAGCTCCATCATCTTATCGGCGATGGTGTTCAGGGCCTCGTTCCATGTGATAGGAACGAATTTGGGGTCGACACCTCTGCCCTTGGCGGGGTTGGTCCTTTTCATGGGGACTTTCACCCTGTCAGGGTCGTAAAGCTCCTGAAGTCCAAGATAACCTCTCGGGCATATATAGCCATCGTTTTGCTTTGAATATCTGTTACCGTTGACTTTTACTGCCCTGCCGTTTTGCACAAAAATTTCTACCGGACACCATGTAGTGCATCCCTGACAAGTGGATGCTATCCAGTGTCCCGCGTCTGTCCCTCCGCTCACTTTTTCGCCCGCAACCGTGGAAGGCTTTGCGGCGAAGGCATTGAGCGAAGGCCCGGTTAATGCTGCTGTTGCACCCACAGCGACGCTTGTCTTTATAAAATCCCTTCTGTTAATTCTCACTTCGTCCCCCTTTCATTCATCAAGTCATTTATTTCCCGTATTAAAACCCTGCTTTTATGTTTTCAAGCTTCGTTTTATGGCACTGAACGCAAAGGGCCCAGCGCACGCCGTATTGTTCCGCAATGAACATCACGAAGAAGGCGCATACGATAAATATACCCAACACAGCACCGATAATCGCTATCTTTTTCTTCATAATGATGAACAAATCCAACAAGTTTATCGATACTTCACGGGCTTTGCACACCTCCCCTCTAACCGTTCGTCAGTGGGCAGCGTACCCAGCCGTGGGTAGTTTATCCCCGATATACTGCAAATAGCCTGCCATTTAAAAGTATATGAAAACATAAGGATAATAAATTAAGGGGTGTTACAAAAAAGAAACGGCAACAGGGACTTATAAGGATAATATCTTGATTATAAAAGGGAAGCTCAGTGGGTATGAAAAGTTGCCGATGTTACGAAAACGAAACACAGCGATGGAGCAAGGCCCTATTTTTCAGACTGAATACGGTAGGCGTTCATTTTTTCCCAAAGCGTCTTCCTGCTTATCCCCAACATGTCGGCGGCCTTTGTCTTATTGCCCAGCGTTGTCTTCAGCACTTTCATAATATGATTTTTCTCCGCGTCGGAAGCGACGTCGGAGAGCCGCAGAGCCTTGCCGCTCTGCCCGCCGTTTACGATAAAGGAAGGCATGTCATCCTTGCCGATTGTTCCGGACGACGAAAGGGTGACGCACCGTTCAACGATGTTTTCCAGTTCCCTGGTGTTGCCGGGATAATCATAGGCAAGAAGCAAATCCACCGCTCCCTGAGTAAAACGGATGTTTTTCGCAAGACCTCTTCCGTACTTTTCCATAAAAAACCCTATGAGCGGCAGGATGTCTTCACGCCGTTCTCTAAGCGGCGGCATGCTTATAGGTATGACGTTGAGCCGGTAAAAGAGGTCTTCCCGGAACCGTCCGGCCTTCACCTCTTCTTCAAGCGCCCTATTTGATGCAGCAATGATGCGGACATCCACGGTCAGCGTCGTCGTGCCGCCGACCCTATCGAATTGCAGTTCCTGAATGACTCTGAGAATCTTTGCCTGTGTGGGAAGTGGCAGATCAGTAATCTCGTCAAGGAAAATAGTGCCGCCGTCGGCGGCCTCAAATCTGCCGGGTTTCCTTCTGACGGCGCCGGTAAAGGCGCCTTTCTCATGTCCGAATAACTCGCTCTCTATGAGACCCTCGGGGAGCGCGGCGCAGTTTACCTTGATGAGAGGCTTTTCACTGCGTTTGCTCTGGTAGTGGATGGTGGTGGCGACAAGCTCCTTTCCCGTGCCGCTTTCTCCCAGAATGAGAACAGTGGCATCCGATGTCGAGACTTTCTCGATAAGCGATAACACTTTTTTTATTTCAACGCTCTCGCCGGTGATGTTCGGACCGCCGTAGCATCTATTGAGGTCCTTTTTGAGCCTGATGTTTTCCTCTTTGAGCCCCTTGATCATAAGCGCTCTTTCAATAAGCAGGAGGAGTTCATCCAGGGCAAAAGGCTTGGTCAGATAATCGAACGCCCCCAGTTTGATCGCCTCCACAGCGTCCTTGATAGTGCCGTAGGCGGTCATCATGATCACAGGGGTGTCCTGCTTCTTGGTTATTTCTTTAACGATATCGAAACCGTTCATATCAGGAAGCCTGAAATCGGTAACGGCGACATCAAAGGGGGTGTCCTTGAAGGCGCGCAATGCCTCTGTTCCCGTCTCGAAAGAGCTGACGTCGTACTTTGCTTTTTTCAATGCGTCTTCCACGCTGATGCGCATGATCTTGTCATCTTCTATCAACAGGATTTTTTCTTTCATGCTGTCCCCTGTCCCGGAAAGCTGATGATGAATCTGCTGCCTTTTCCCGCAACGCTTTCCACCGCAATTTCACCATTGTAGTTTCTTATTATTTCATGAGTCAGCCAGAGCCCGAGCCCTGTTCCCTCTCCTGTCGGCTTTGTGGTAAAGAAGGGGTCGAATATCCTGCCGATATTTTCCTGCGCAATGCCGCAGCCGTTGTCGATCACTTCAATTGAAACTGTGGAATCGTTCCGATAACCTTTCACTTCAAGTGTCCCGCCGTTGCCCAAGGCATGAATCGCATTGATGAAGAGATTCAAGAGCAGCTGCTGAAAATCATGGACATCAAAGGTAAAGTGCAGGTCTGCAGCCACCTCGTTTTTGAAGACAATCATTGCCTTTTTCATTTTATAGTCCAGGAAGGAATACACGCTTTCCACGGCGTTTTTGATATTCATGTCCACAGGGGCATGCTTGGCCTTCCGCGACATCCATAAAAGCTTGCTGACGGTAGTTTCTATCCGATCCAGGCCTTCGTTGACAAGATCCAGATACTTCGCCCTCAGTTCAGGATTGCTGCCGTCCTGCTTGAGCATATGAATGCAGTTGAAGATGCCGCCCAGAGGGTTGTTTATCTCGTGAGCGACTCCTGCGGCAAGAACCCCGAAGGACGCTAATTTTTCCGACTGGACCAGTTTCTCATGGGTCTTTTTTAGGTCTTCATTCGCACGTCGGATCCTCTCGATCATGCTGTTGAAGCGCTCGCCGAGAACGGCAAGTTCATCGTGCCCTCGCACATCAACTTTGATGTCCAGATAATCTCCCCGTGCCTTTTCCATCGTATTTGCGAGCTGTGTGATGGGACCGATAAACCGTCTGGTTAAGAACAGAATGATCACAAAGCCCATGACGAGAAGAACCATCGTCAAAAGGATAATTTTCTTCACGGTGGTCAATATTTCATGTTCCACCTTTTCGAGTGATATGGCGAACTTCAGGATTCCCCATCTTTTTTTACCGATAGAGAGAGGGATGCCAAAATCCAGGGCCTGGTGTTCGCCCGCCGGCATGGACTGTACCGTAGTCCGGTCCGCCTTGAGAGTGTTTATCGTCAACGGATCGGCATAGACTTTTCCGTATTCGGTAATATTGTTGTGCGACATCACCTTGCCCGCTTCATCGAGAATGGCGATGTATAGCAGGCCAACATCCTTCTTATTGAATATCTCCAGGATATAGTTGTCAATAAGTCCCCCCTCTTCTACGAGACCGAGTCGTTCATAGATGAGGTCGTTGATGATGGGGATGGCAAGCGTTTCTCCCAGCAGGCGCCCCTTTTTTTCCACCTCGCTGTAAAGGATGTTCTTCTCTCGCGCGACGGCGAGATAACCGATAATGCTCATGAATACAGTGATGGCCAGGGTTGTCAGGAGGATGAACTTATACCGCAGGCTCAGCCCGGGAAAAAAGTTTGCCGCGTTGTTCATAATTTTAACTTTGGATGGCATCCTATTCCACAGGTTTGTGGAACAGCATTGATTTGTGAACGTATGCCACCGTAATCCTTGTCGGTCGCCTCGGTAAAGCCGTTTTTAAAGTCCTCATCCAGACGTTTCAAGACATTCTGCCCCTGAACGTCTTTGGGATCCAACTCCAGAAGGGCTTTTTTTATGTTCTCGATCACCGCATATGGCGTACCCGGTCCGGCCACAAGCGGCCCAGTGGGAATAGACTCGGATTCGGCAATGACGGTAAGGCCAAGCTTCATATACTTTTTGGCAACGGAATCTCTTACGGCGCCGGCCGTGTATTGTCCTTTGAGCACCGCCTTCACAACGGAATCGTGATAATCGAAATTTGCATAGCCGCTAAGCTCGTTGAGATGTATTCCTGCGCTGGCAAGGAGATAGCGGGGTATGAGGTTTCCCGATGTGGATTTCGAGGAGGCAAAGGCGATGTTTTTTCCCTTTAGATCGGCGAGGGTTCTGACAGGCGAATCCTTCTTTGTAATAATGACGCTCATATAGCTTGTCGTACCGTCCGCACCTTTGGATTTCAGGATGCTTACGGCGCCATATTTCGCATGGGCCTCGAGATAAGTTAGTGGTCCGAACAACGCCACAGCTGTCTCCCCGCTGCCCAGGGCATTTACCGTATCTTCATAATTTTTCTTCAAGACAAGCTCATATTTATAAGGTGTCTTTGTTGCAAGGTAATCGAGAAGGGGCTGGTACTTTTCGTACATGATCCTCGGATTGTCCCTGGGGATGACACCAAAATAGACAATTTTATTATCCTTGATCTTTCCTGCAACCCGGGAACTGTCAACTATGTCCCGCTCCATTTCCCGTATTGAATCATAGTTAGCGTCGGGGACCTCAGTAAATCCCTCTATCATCATGGCGCTAAGGAGTGCCTTTCCTTTGGCTGTTTTATGCATGATGAGCAAGGCATCCTTTACCTTTTTTCTGAGCTCAGGATCAATGTTTCTCGTAACAACAACAGGCGGAATTCCGAAGGGAGGAGAACGCTTGATGATCCTTGTCTGCTTTGTATAGGGAGAGCCGGTCTTCAGCATATATTCATAAACAATGCTCTCTATTGCAGCGCCGTCAACGATCTTCTTGGCCACCATCTCTACGGACTTGTTATGGCTGTAGCTGTAAAGGAATCTTTTGAAAAATCTTTCCGGGGTAGATCCCATGCCCTTCAGTAAATAGGTCGGATAAAGCTTGCCGGTGTTCGATCCAGGGTCTGTAAAGGCAAAAACCTTTCCTTTGAGTTCAAAAAGAGTTTTCACGGGACTGTCTTTATAGACGATTATAAAGGAATGATAAAGAGGGCTGCCGCCCACGGTCGGCGCGACAAGAAGCTCGACGCCAAACCGTTCTCGGTTCTTCACATACGGCGCAGAACAGATGAAAGCGATTTGGACTTCGCCTTTTTTCAGCAACGCGTCCATCTCATCATAGGTCCTTCGATTGACCATCTGCACCGGCTGCTTTATCTGTTCCCCGATGTAATCAATGATGTCCTGGTAGTATTTGACGGTGTCAACGGGGGTGATCATGGAGGCGACGCCAATTTTCACAACATTGCTGGATAGGGCAAAGGCATTTTGCGAAAAAAGAAGGGGCAGGAAGGAAACGAAGAATAAGAGCAGCAGTGTGATTCCGTGTTTCACCATAGCAGGAATAAATTTCTTGAAGAACATTTTTCTAATCTTTCGTTTTTTTGGATTTACTCTAATTTCAATTTGTCAGTATACCTTAAATTTTTCAAGAGGAGATTTGCTTATATCCGTAATGACTGTTGTTAAAGCCGGAGAAAAAGTTTGTAAAAAAATTGTTGCCTGCCGTTATGCGTTTTTGGTATAAGCACATTACATTTTTAAGTCATTGGAGGTTCGGATGTCGTTCAACGACACTGATGAACAGGGTCGGACGGTGATGGTCGAAAAGCGAGGCAAGGACCCGACAGGGCGGAACAGCTATACATGAGTCAGGGCAGTCTCAATAATATTACCGGCGTCATCCTCGTAGGTGGGAAAAGCCGCCGTATGGGACGGGACAAGGCTTTCTTGCAGATCGCCGGCAGGACCCTCTTCGAACGGGTGTTGGCGGTATTCAGGGAATGCTTCGACCGGATCGTGTTGGTGGGCGACCGGGCGGAGCGCTTCGCCGGTTACGGCCTCCCCGTGTTGCCGGACATCTACCCCGGCAGCGCCCTGGGAGGGCTCTATACCGGGCTCTATCACTCGGCGACGGAGCATGTCTTTGTTAGTTCCTGCGATCTGCCGTTTCCGAACCAGGCAGTAGTGAGGCATCTCTGTTCGCTGAAATCCGATTTCGATGCCGTCGTGCCAACTTTGGCGCATGGTTTCGAGCCGCTGTTTGCTCTCTACGCAAAGAGCTGCCTCGGACCGATGAGGGCGCTTCTGGAAAGCGGCAATTTTTGTGCGTACGCTTATTTCCCCCAGGTCCGGGTCAGATATGTGACCGATGAAGAACTTGCTCGTCTCGACAGGGACGGAAAGTCTTTCGTAAACGTCAATACCCCGGAAGACTTCGAAAGAATCAGAAAGGAAGGTTCCTTATGACAGTCAAGGCGGTTTCGTTTGTATCAAAGTCGGGAACCGGTAAAACGACCCTTCTGGAAAAGGTGATCGCCCGGTTGAAAGAGAGAGGCTACAGAGTCGGCGCCATCAAGCATGACGCCCACCGTTTCGACATCGACCAT